>OGEG01001945.1_pt1 | contig 11967 bp, 12 predicted proteins | sample 1570621 | NCBI WGS metagenome assembly OGEG01 (sample SAMEA2582130, study PRJEB24529) | metagenome | biome: Human gut stool | place: China | collected 2011 | reverse complement strand
TCCTCGCTATCTTATTATCACATTATCTAAAATAAAAACCATTCATTTGTTTAAATGAATGGTTTTTCGTTAAGATACTGTAAAATGAATGGTTTTTTCAACAGATGCTGAACCATTAGATTCTAAGAATTTAATAGAATATGAACGTCCATGACTTAAATTAGAAAATGTAGCGCTATGATGGTTAACAGATGAAAGTACATTTCCATTTTGATCATATAAAGCAATTGTCACACTATGACCTTGACCTTGAACTGAAATGCTTGCTTGAATAGAGGTTGATGAAATGGTTGCCCCATCATTTATTTGACCACTATCACAAGAAAGTGATGCATTTACTGTTGATAAATTAATAGATAAATCTTTTTCTATTTGATTAGATGTACGTTCTGGTGCTCTTTCATAACTATAGAAACCAATTACTTTTACATTTTGATTGACTGTATAGTTCAGTGTTCCACTTGAAGTAGAGAAGTTTTCTCGATGAAGTTCTTGACCATTTTGATCTTGAACGACAACCGTATAAACAACTTTACCAAATGTTTTCGTTGCATCATTAGCGTTTTCATCGGTAACGGCGTTTTCAGGATTATATGGAGCAAAGTTAAAGGTAATACTTTGACCACTTAAACTTACATCAAATGAAGAAAGTTCAGCTAAATTAAAGACATCACTATCAACGCTTTGAGTAGGGGCAGTTCCTTTTTTAAACCAAGCTTGAATAATCATATCTTCGCTCATTCCTTCACTTGGTGAAACATATGGATAAATACCTTTGACCATCGCTGCTTGTTCAACATCATCTGGTTGATCAGGATAAGATTTTTGACTTCCTTTACTTTGTAAATGATTTAAAAGTGTTTGAACAACTTTACCAGGATAAGCTTTATATTGACTCGTTGTTTTACCTTTATCAATACCTTCTTTACCAAATCCCATCCATACAGAACAGATATAGTCAGATGTATAAGCTGACATCCATAAATCACGGCTTTTTCCAGCCATACCATTTTTAGCACTGCTTGACCAGTTAGATGTTCCCGTTTTAGCCCCAACATTATTAATACCAGAAACGTAAGCATAATTACCACTACCATTTTTTGTATAATCAAGCATGACTTGTCTTACCATAAAAGCACTTGCTTTTGAATAAGCACTTTGTTTTGCATTATTTTGGATTTCTTCATCGATATTAAAGGTTTCTCCAGTTTGTACAACCTCTACATAATTGATTGTATGACTTTCTGTGTAAAGACCATTATTAGAAATAGTAGCGTAAGCTCCTGCCATTTCAAGTGGGGAAATACCATAAGACCAACCACCAATGGCACTTGCTAGACCGATATTTTCTTTATTCATTGAAATACCAATAGATTCCATCGCTTCTTGGATTTTATCACTACCAATTTTTTGTTGAACTTCATCAAATGTTTTAATAGCTGGTATATTCCATGAATTTTCTAAAGCATTTTCAACTGTTACTAAGCCATGGAACTGACGATCCAAGTTTTTAAATTTACCATTATAGTAATCATCATCATTAATAGAATGTCCTGTAGACCAATCAAGATTTTCAAAAGCTAAACCATAATCTAAGAACGGTTTAACAGATGAACCAGGTTGTTGTTTTTGTGTAGCATAATTATAATTACCAAAGTTATAATTACGTCCACCAATGACAGCGACAATACGACCATCTTGGCTTGATTGAACAGCACCACCCATACGCATATCTTCATCACTATAATCATATTTTTCACCATTACCAATAGCAGCAGCTAAAGCTTGGGTTTCACTATTACAATATGTATAGATATTCATTTGTGTTTTTAAAGGATTTAAACCAGTACGTTTTTTAACTTCAGCAGTTACAATGTCAACATAAGCAGCAAGTGTGTTATTATTTGTTGTTGGTGAAGCACAAAGCGTGTTTTCTATTTTGGTAGCTTTTGCTTCTTCATATTCTTGTTGTGTAATATAGCCATGAGTAACCATTAATTTTAAAATTGTATTACGTCTAGCAGTTGCTTTATCAAGGCAATAATATGGATCATAGTTATAGGGTGAATTTAAGCTACCTGCAAGCATGGCTGCTTCTGGAAGTGTTAATTCACTTACATCCTTATTAAAATAATATTTAGTTGCTGCAGCAATTCCAATCGAACTTGTACTTCTACCAAAATAGATTTTATTTAAATAAAGGGTTAAGATTTCTTCTTTACTTAAAGCTTTGTCAGCTTGAATGGCTAAAATTATTTCACTTAATTTACGAGAATACGTTTTTTGTGCATCGGGGAAATAAGTCTTTTTAATCAACTGTTGAGTAATTGTAGAACCACCACCAGTGATTCCTCCAGCTTTTAAGTTAGATAATGCCGCTTTAACAATACGTGGTAAATCAAAACCATTATGTTCAAAGAAACGAGAATCTTCAGCAGCTACAATGGCATCTACTAAAACTTGTGGTAAGTCATCATAGGTCACATTTTTTCGTGTACCGTTTTCTTGACTACCATAAGTGTACATAATATCACCATTACTGTCATACATGACACTTGCCCCAGAGGATAACAGTTTTTTAGAATCAAAAGTAGCTGTATCCTTATATACCAAATATACATGCAAAAACTAAGATTAAACAAAGAATAAGCATTGTTACTACTTGAATGATTTTTTTTGAATTTAATTTTTTTGTTTGTCTTTTCATTTAAATACCTCACAATAATATTGATCAATAATTTCTAAATAATGAAGACGAGGAAGAAATCCTTGCCTTATCAAATGACCTTTTTCTTTTATTGTTTCATAACGAAGGGATTTACGATCGTTTTTTCTATATGCTTCTACCATAAAAGAAGCATCTAAGAGATAAACTTCATTCACTTTTGTAAAGGCGATAATTAAAAAAGCAATTCCTCCATGATGAATGACTTTATCGAGATGATTAATTTGATGTAAAGAAATGTTCGTAAAGGGAAAAGATAATGTTTTTGTTTCTTTTGCTTCAAAATCAATATATTTTCCTTTATAAATACCATTATAATCTGTTGTTGAAGGGGTTCTAAAATAAGCTTCTACTATTTTTGCTGAACTTCTTTCTGGATAAGAAACCTTGACAATTTGAATAGGGGTAGGTTTTTTATGAATAACTGCAATATCATGTGATAAATAATATTCATTTGTTAAGTTAATATCTTCTTCTAAGTTCATTCCACGGTGAGCAGTATTATGTTTACCTTCAATCATAGATGTATAATGATTATTTTTTTTCTTATTTGGATAATTAACCATAGAAACTCCTTTTTATTTGCATATATATGGGTATTATAACACATATTTTTTTTGTGATAACAACTCTTTAGTAATAAATTATTTTTTATCTTGAAGAAAGGAAATAAATTGGTACAATGAGGTAAAGGAGTTGAAAAGCATGGAATATAAAGTCGTATTAAGTCCAAAAAAAATTGTCAGTAAAGAATTTAAAGTTGATTTTAAAGGGTACAATGCGGATGAGGTTGATCACTTCTTAGATCAAGTAGTCAAAGATTATGAAGCTTTTGCTGGACTATTGAACAATTCTTATGATAGAATAGAACAGCTTGAAAGACGTCTTGCTGATCAAAAAGCTATGATAGCTCGATTAGAAAGAGAAAAAGCTTTACAAGATGATAATTTAAGAGCATTAGAAGATAATGTTTCTTCCAATGTAGATATCTTAAAAAGATTATCATTATTAGAAAAAGCAGTATTTCAAAATAAATAACAAATGACAGATAATCGCTGCTTCATTGAAGTAGAGGAAAGTCCAGGCTGCCACAATCTGCGATGATTGTAGTGTTTGTGCCTCACGAATCAATAAGTGAGGGTAGTGTAAACTAACGACAGAAGGAAAACCTAAGGGCAACTATGGTAGAACTTCATAAATGGCTCCACAGAGACAATTCCATAGGAAACTATGGCTGAAAAGAGGAAAGCTCCGCAAGGCAGAAACCCAAATTTGGTAGGGGAACCTTTAAAACGGAATTGAACGGGATAGAGGACGTGTAAACGTAGATAAATGATTATCTAATACAGAACTTGGCTTATTATCATTTGTTTTAAATTGGCATGGAAACATGTCTTTTTTTAATAGAACTGAGGGGAAAATATGCAAAGAAAAACACTTCATAAACAATATAAAAAACTAGGTATATCAGCAGTTAGAAGAATTGGCTTTAGCTTTTTTGCGGTTATTTTAATAGGATCGATTTTATTAAGTTTACCAATGAGTCATAGTGTTCATTCAACAAGTAGTTATTTAGATCATCTATTTGTTGCAACTTCAGCAACCTGTGTAACAGGCTTAGTGACTCATGTAACAGCTAGTGAATATACGCTTTTTGGACAAATAGTCATTATTTTATTGATTCAAATAGGTGGGTTAGGATTTTTAACACTGATGTCGATGTTCTTTGTTCTTTTAAAAAGAAAACTAACCTACGCTAATAAGATTGTCATGCAGGAAGCTTTAAATAGAAATTCATTAAATGAAACAGGTATTTATATTAAAAGAGTTATTAAATATACAGTTTGTTTTGAACTTATTGGAGCAATTTGTCTTGCTTTTGTTTTTATTCCACAATTTGGAATCCTTAAAGGAATTTATTATAGTTTATTTCATGCAATTTCAGCATTTTGTAATGCTGGATTTGATATTTTAGGAAATAATTCAATGGTTCCTTATGTAGGCAATGTTTGGATCAATTTAGTTATTTGTGGTTTGATTATTGCTGGTGGTTTAGGTTTTGTTGTGTGGATCGATTTACGTTTATCTTTGATTCATTATAGAGAACATTTTAAGTATTTTAAAATGAAAAGGTATTTAGAATCTTTATCTTTACATACAAAGATTGCATTGATTTCTACATTTGTTTTAATTTTTGGAGGAATGACCGTTATTTTCATATTAGAATTTCAAAATCCGCTAACATTAAAATCTTTACCATTTTCACAAAAGATACTCGCAAGTTTTTTTCAATCAGTAACACTTAGAACAGCTGGATTTGCGACAGTAGATATGGCTTCTTTACATCAAGCAACGAAGTTTTTTATGTCTATTATTATGTTTATCGGTGGTTCTCCTGCAGGAACTGCTGGTGGTGTTAAAACGGTAACTTTTGTTATTGGATTGTTATACGTCCGTGCATTAATGCGTGGTGATGAAAATATTCATGTTTTTAAAAGAACAATTGATGATCAAATTGTTAAAAGAGCATTAACAATTATGTTGATTAGTTTTGCGATTGCTTTAACAGGTTTATTTATTTTATCAATAAGTGAGCAGGCAGATTTTATTGATCTACTTTTTGAAGTTTTTTCTGCTTTTGCGACAGTAGGATTAACAGCGGGTCTTACACCAACACTGACATTTGTTGGAAAAATTGTTATAATTATTTTGATGTATATAGGACGTATTGGTCCTATTACGATGGTTTTGATTTTTGTAAGAAAATATAACGCTAAGAAAGGAAAAGATGTGAACTATATAAAAGAACATATCTTAATAGGATAATGAGATGGAAAAACAATTTGTTGTATTAGGGCTTGGAATTTTTGGCTCTACACTTGTAAAGACACTTTCTCAATATGGTAGAGAAGTCATTGCAATTGATAAAAATCCTGAAAATGTACAAAGAGTGGCAGATTTTGCGACAAAAGCGGTTATTGGTGATGTCACAGATTTTCAATTTTTATCAGATTTAGGATTAGATGATATGGATGTAGGAATTGTTGCTATTGGAGATCGATTAGAAGATAGTATTTTAGCTACAATGAATCTAAAAGAACTGGGAGTACCTTATGTTATTGTTAAAGCTAAAAACAAACGTTTTAAAGTTGTTTTAGAAAAAATAGGTGCTGATTATGTTGTCCGTCCTGAAAAAGAAATGGGAGAAAAAGTAGCAAGAACATTACTTCGAAAAAATATTAAAGATTTAATTGAATTAGATGAAGAAAATTGTATTGTTGATATGAAAGTACCTCAAGCATGGGTAGGAAAAACATTATCACAACTAGATTTAAGAAAACTTTATAGTATCAATGTTTTAGGTAAACGAAATCCTCATACACATAAGTTAGAAGTTCCTGTAGATCCTAATTTAGAAATAGAATTAAATGATACTTTTCTTGTTTTAGCACAAACTGATGAAATAGAAAAATATGATTATTTATTATAGAGGTCTATTATGAAAAACGAAGAAACTTTATTTTTGTTTGCTAAAGCAATCAAAAGCTTAATAAAAAAACAGCCTTTAGATAAAATTACTGTAACAGATATTGTTTCAACAGCCGGAAAAACCAGACAAACATTTTATCGTCATTTTCAAGATAAATATGATTTAGTAAATTGGTATTTTGAAAAATTAGTTTTAAAATCATTTGAAGAAATGAATCAAGGTGGTACTTTACAAGAAGCCTTAAATTTAAAGTTTGCTTTTATTGAACAAGAACATCCATTCTTCAAAGAAGCTTTTAAATCTAATGATTATAATAATCTTATTCATTATGATTTTTGTTGTATTTATGATTTTTATAAAGAATATATACATAAAAATACAGGAAAAACATTATCTTCTGATATAGATTTTTTACTTAAAATGTATTGTAGAGGTTCTGTAGATATGACTGTAGAATGGGTTTTAAATGATATGCCTATTTCTAAAGAAGATATTGTTACTTATCTAATAGAAGCTATACCTGATAAACTAAAAGAATGTATGATGTAAATAGATAAGATAAAATTGTTTAAGAGAAGAGATAAACTGGATGAAGTTAAAACGAAGTAAAAATAAAATGATTGAAAGATTTTTACAAGGTTTTTTAATTATAATTTTAGTAATTTTGACTATTTTTATGATGAATGATGTTAATAAGATACAAGGAAATGCAAGAGTTATTAACTATGCAGGCATTATTCGAGGAGCGACACAAAGAGAAATTAAGTTAGAAATATCAGGTAATAAGAATGATAGTTTAATAAGGTATTTAGATAATATTTTTGATGGTTTGATGGATGGCGGAGGAAAATATCAACTCACAAAGTTAAATGATCAAAAATATCAAAAGAAATTAGTTGAATTGAATAAATCATGGATTTCTTTAAAAGAAGAAATTCAAAAAGTAAGAGAAGACGGTTATGAAAATACAAATATTATTGAAATGAGTGAGAATTATTTTTATCTTGCTGATGAAACAGTAAGTGCTGCTGAAGAGTATTCTCAATATTGTGCTTCTCAACTTGATATGATTGAAAAAGGACTTATTGTTACTTGTACATTAATAATTTGTATCATTATCAGAGAGTCTATTTCTGCGGTTGTTCTCATGAAAAAGAATAAAGAACTTAATAAGTTAGCTTATATTGATTTACATACAGGACTTCCAAATAGAAGTCGTGTGGAAGAACTTTTAATAGAATATCATCAATTTGAAAAGCCAACAGCAATGATTATTTTTGATTTAAATGATTTAAAAGAAGTAAATGATACATTAGGTCATATTGCTGGAGATACACTTATTATGAATTTTGCTCATATTATAAGAACATCTATTCCAGAAAAGTATTTTGTAGGAAGATATGGTGGAGATGAGTTTATTGCTTTATTAAATGATGTAAGTGAAGATGAAGTGAAATCTATTATTAAAAAGGTTCAAGATGAAGCAAATCGTTATAATGAATTTAGTAAACAAATATATATTGAATTTGCTTATGGGTATGCACTTTCTATCAATTATCAAGAAACTAATTTAAAAGTATTATTGAATCAAGCAGATAAAAATATGTATGAATGTAAAACACGTATGAAACAAGCTAAACAAAACTTGAAAAAGTAGGTTCAAAATGAACCTATTTTTTTGTAAATAACTTTTGAGACAAAAAGATAGCTGAAGTATGTTATAAATCAAGCGTAGTAAAAATAAGCAAAAAAGGAAGAAAGAATAGTATGATTCATAGTGGGATGACAAGTGATACAGCAGCTAGAACACTGCTTAGAGATAATGAAGTATTTGCTTCTAGTGTTCTTTGATGAAGAAGAAGTCATAGCTTATAAAACGTTAGTCTCTTATGAAAATGATCAATCGGTATTAATAGATCATCAAGATATTAAAAGAAGAAGAGATATTGTAAAAAAAGCAAGATGGGATGAGTTAGCTCGCTATGATGATATGAAAAAAGAGTTAGATGCTCAACTTGCTGAAGCAAAGATGAAAGCAGCAGAAGCCAAAGCAAAGGCGGCAGCAGAAGCTGAGACAAAAGCTAAAGCTGAATTTGTATTAAAGCTTTTCAAAAGCAAATATTTAAATGAAGAAACAAAATGGCTTGAAGATCTTACCGAATATCAATATGATCAAATATTTAAGAAGTTAATAGAAGATGCTAGTCTAGAAGAAATAAAGAAAATAATAGGTGATTAAAGTACGAGAAATCGTATTTTTTTTATATATTTAATAAAAGGGATTGTTTTTTATGAAAAATCATGTATAATGTTGGCAATTTGGGGATTTTTAGGAGGACAATTATGAAACAAAATAGTGGAAAGCAATTAGCAAAAAAAATGCTGATTGCATTAGTTTAATTGCTGGATTTGGATGCATTATATTTAGAGAGCATTTAAATTCAAGTGGTCAAGGAGAATTATGGAAAACAATTAATAATATCTTATTTCAAGATATTACAGCAGAAGGTGCAACAAGTGCGATTGGTATTTTCTATATAATCGGTCAGTTATTTGTAAATGCATTACAATTAATTATTGTACCAATGGTATTTGTTTCTATTACACTTGCGATTTGTACAATTACCGATACAAAGAAATTAGGAAGAATATCTTCTAAGACAATTTTAACTTTCTTTACAACAACAGTTTGCGCTTTAATTTTTGCAGGGGTTGTAAGTACTGTTGTTTATCATTTAGGTTTATTTAATGCTGTTGATGCAGGAAAGATTACTGTTCAACAAGGAACAGCAGGTTCTAATCCATTAAATATTATTGTATCAATTATACCTAATAATTTTATTAGTGCTTTTACAACAAATGGTAATGTACTTGCTATTGTCTTTTTAGCAGTTGTAACAGGTTTATCAATGAATGCTTTAGAAGAACAAACTAAAACATTGAAAAAAGTATTTGAAGAAGTATCTAAAATTATTAGTTTATTTTTAACATTTGTTATTAATAAGTTTGCTCCATTTGCAATCTTTTGTTTACTAACAAGAACTTTTGCTATTTATGGAATTGATTCATTAAAACCAGCATTAGCTTATGTTGTTACCGTTATTATTGCTTTATTTGTTTATTTATTTGTTGCTTATCCAATTTATTTAATGACAATGGCCAGAGTAAATCCTAAACCATTTATGAAAAAAGCTGCAAAAGTTGCCTTATTTGGATTTTCAACATCATCATCTGCAGCTTCACTTCCATTAAATAGAAAAACAACAGTAGAAGAATTAGGCGTTCATGATCAAATAGCATCTTTTGTTTTACCATTAGGTATGACAGTAAATATGGATGGTACAGCCATTATGCAAGTTATTGCTGCAATGTTTGTAGCAGTAAGTTCAGGATATAAAGTAACATTTATGTCTATGGCGATTATCGCTATTTTAGCTTTAATTGCTTCTATTGGAACACCAGCTGCACCAGGAGCAGGTGCTATTATTCTCTTTACAATTCTAACAGGAATGGGTTATACAAATGATGCAGCATTACTTGCTTATTCATTAATTCTAGCAATCAATAGACCAATTGAAATGTTAGTCACTTCGCTCAATGTTACAGGAGATGCTGCTACTTCAGTGATTGTTGCTAAAAAAGAAAATATGTTGGATGAAGAGATTTATCATAGTTAATAAAGAATGATTACGAAACGATGTTTCGTAATTTTTTTTTACTTTTTTAAATAAAAAAGAAGAAAAAAGATAAAAAAATGACGATATATATAGTGGAGGTAAAACCATGGATACTATAATAAAAGATACACTTAGTCAGCATAAAATTATGTTAGATCAAAATTGTAAATTGATGATCAGTCATGAAGAAATGTTATCAAGAATCATCAAAGAATTTGTAGAAGAAGCAAGACATTTAAGTATTGAAGAGATTATCGAAATCGTACAAGATGAGCATCGTTTTCAAAGAGTGAATAATGAAAATACGATACCAGGATATGGAACAGTCAGGTTTGCTTTCTTTGGATGTATTGATTTACCACAACCAGATCATACAATTAAAAGAATCTATTTAAATGTAGAAATACAAAATGATGCCTATCCCAAATATTCTCTCATAACAAGAGGAGATGCATATTTATCAAGAATACAGACAACACAATGGGGAAAGGAATATAATGATCAAAACTATGATGGGATGAAAAAAGTCTATTTAATATGGATACTCCCACAAGCAGCAAAAAAAGAGATGGACAAGTGAGTATTTGTAAAACAGATGAAAAAAGTATCTAGAAAAATTGGAAAGCTCTGACAAAAGAGAACAAATCGTGATATACTTGGATAAAGAACATGATACTAATAAAAAGTATCAAGAGTATGATGAAGTATTAACACCATTAGTAGTATTCTTGAATAATATATTAGATTATCAAGGAAAAATAAGAATCATGAAAGAATATGGATTTAAAGAAATAGAAAAGGAGGTCAGGGAAGTGTGTGATTATGCAAATATACTAGAAAAAGAATATTTAAATAAAGGAATTGGAATTGGTGTTGAAAAAGGAACACAAAAAAAGAATATAGAACATGTAAGAAAATTAATGACAAAGCTAAAAATGACATTTAAAGAAGCTATTCAATTTTTAGATATACCTGAAGATGAAGTGAAAGAGATAGAAAAATATTTTAAATTATAATGTTTATAAGGATAATGGTTCAACATTATCCTTTTTATATCGATACATTCTTAACAAATGTTTTTTAAATGTGTATAATGACACAGGGTTTATAGAAGGGGGATTTTATGTTTAAAGATTATATAAATGACTTGAAAAATGAGTTTAGAGGTTATAACGTACAAACTCTTTTACAAGATATCTTAGCAGGTTTAACAGTAGCAGCTGTTGCTTTACCACTAGCTCTGGCTTTTGGAGTAAGTAGTGGGGCTGATGCAGGTGCTGGGTTAATTACAGCGATTATTGCTGGTCTAGTGATTGGTGTTTTATCGGGGGCTAGTTATCAAATTTCTGGACCAACAGGTGCTATGTCAGCTATTTTAATTGGACTTTCAACAACATATGGTTTACAAGGTGTCTTCATCGCAAGCTTTTTATCTGGATGTATGTTGATTATTGCTTCATTATTTAAGTTTGGAAAAATTGTTTCTTTTATTCCAACAAGTGTTATTACTGGTTTTACAAGTGGGATTGCGATTATTATCGCATTAGGACAAATCGATAATTTCTTTGGAACAACTTCTGTTGGTTCAAGTGCTTTAGAAAAACTATTTTCATATTTAAAATTAGGTTTTCCTGTATCACTTCCAACTGTTTTCTTTGGAATTTTAGTGGTTGTGATCATGCTTGTTTGGCCTAAAAAATGGGGAGAATATTGTCCTTCCTCACTAGCTGGAATTATCATTGCTTTAATTTGTCAATTATGTATGAATTTACCAGTTCATGAAGTTGGTACAATTCCAAGTACTTTATTTCCAGAAGCAAGATTATCTTTTTCTTCACTTCAACTTGGAACAATTACACAATTAATGTTACCTGCTTTAAGTATTGCTGCACTTGGAATGATTGAATCACTTTTATGTGGAGCAAGTGCTGGTAAAATGAAAAATGAAAAACTAAATGCTGATCATGAATTAATGGCTCAAGGTATTGGAAATATGTTGATTCCTTTATTTGGTGGCGTTCCTGCTACAGCTGCAATTGCTAGAACATCTGTAGCTATTAAAGCAGGTGGAAAAA
>OGEG01001939.1_pt1 | contig 12001 bp, 6 predicted proteins | sample 1570621 | NCBI WGS metagenome assembly OGEG01 (sample SAMEA2582130, study PRJEB24529) | metagenome | biome: Human gut stool | place: China | collected 2011 | reverse complement strand
TGACATACCGGCAGTCATCAACGCCCTGTTCCGGCGGTATCCCCGTTTACGCAAAATGTTGGCGTAATCTATCAGAATGATTCCGTTATTGACGACTACTCCCAACAGAATAAGGAACCCTGTCAGTGTATTCGCATTCATCAGACTGTTGCTCGAAAGCAATAATGCCAGCAAAGAACCGATAGCGGCCAACGGAATGGTAAAAAGCAACACAAAAGGCGTCACTACAGACTCGAAGACTGAAGCAAGGATCATAAATATCAAAAGAAAAGCTGCCAGAATAAGGAATTTGAAATCCCCGAATTCATCCTCCTCATGGAATACCTGCACAGCGACTCCGGACGGAAGATTATAACTGGCAATCAACTGGTCGATATCGGAACGATATCCTCCCAATAAATCTTTCGAAGACTGAACATCTCTCGGAAAAGCATAGTATACCTCAATCTGCTTATCTTGATTGACACGGATGATGCGCGAACGCCCACGTCCATAATTCAGAGACGATATATCTTCTAGATTGTGCATACCGCCATTGGCATTTTCTATCCGGATAGCACGCAAGTCATCCACAGTTTTCTCTTTCTGAGCTTTTTCCTGTGCCTCTTCTTCAGTTTCCTTTTCCGGTATTTCGTCACGGATAATAATATCATAAATATCCTCTCCCACCTTGAAAGTAGCTTCGGAAGAGTATTCATTATTAAGCGCAGTCAATCCGGTGGTAATATTGCCACGGTTAATATCATAAGCAGTCAGCAGAATAGGGTCAAAGTTCAGATTTATTTCTGCCTGACGGGGAGTATACGAAACATGAGTATGCTGTACAAAATCCTGTTCGTCCAACAAATAACGCACTTCCTCTGCCACCATCTGCATCATTTCGAAATCAGATCCCCTGATCACCACCCGTTCACTGTTGTCACCGATACCCAACAAACGCATGAATCCGCCCAGACTGCTCAGAGCCGAGTTATCTCCTCCGCCTCCCATAGCATCAGAGACATAGATTTCCGCACCATTGATATTGGCGACTTTAGTCTGCACATCCGCTTTTATATCGGCTATTTTCCGTTTGGCGATCTTTGTGTAATCTTCCTGCAAAACGAGTGTCAGAGTCGCCTCTTTTTCCCGAATACGGCAAATCAGATCTTTCTTTTCCGGAAAATCCTCCAGACGTTCTTCCAGTACCTTTACAATCTTATCCGTATTTTCAAGCGTACTCCCGGTAGGCATCACGACACTGATGTTGAACCGGTCTGAAGCAACTTCCTTCATCTGTTGCACATTCAAGGTCAATGACAAAATCAATGTTGCAAAAAGCAAGATTACAGCTCCAAAGACTGTCACTCCCGGATTACGCATACAAGTCTTCAATAAGACCAGATAGACCTGCATCGGACGCTGAACGATCGAGACTTTTTCATAAACGACGCTGTTCCCACTCTTACTCTTCAAAAGAAGGTAAGTAATCATCGGTATAAAAAGTAAAGCTACAAACAGCGAGATCGTCAAAGTTGATATAATGGATACTCCGATATGGTGCCCGATCAGTTTTATCAGGAAATTATCAGAAAAAACGAACGGCAGGAACACAGTAATGGTAGTCAGGGTAGCCGCCACAATGGAGCGCCACACTTCTTTTGTTCCCTGCGTTACCGAACGTTCGGGCGTATAGCCGTTTCCCGACAAACGATAAATATTCTCAAGCACCACGACACTATTATCCAGCAGCATTCCGATGGCCAACGCCATTCCTACCAAGGTAAGACTATTGATAGTGATACCAAAAGCGTAGAAGAAGTTGAAAGCCGTATAGACAGAAATCGGTATGGAAAGTGCGATAAAAAACACCAACCGCATATTCTTCAGGAAAAGCCAAAGAACGAACACAGCCAATAATCCCCCTACCAATGCCAGATTAATAATCTGGTTGATATTATTTTCCATGGTTTCAGCCTTGTTCTCCTGAATGACAATTTCCAGTTCGAGCGGAGCCAGCTTCTCATTCAGCTTTTCAATCACATCGGATACACGGTGTGAAAGTTCAATCAGATTAGCCTGTGAATCATTGATCAAAGCAACCGAAACGGCTTCTTTTCCATTCACACGACTATAGGTGGTTTCATCTTTCAAGTCAAAAAAGACGGTTGCCAGGTCTTTCAGCAGAATAGGACCAGGAGCGACAACTATATTCTCCAAATCAGAAACTTTGGTATACATCGCATTGACATGGACAAAATTCTTGCTGTCGGGTTCATCTGCGAAGCCTACAAATGTCTTTTCCTGGGTATTCTGCGAGAGCAAACCGCTTATTTTGGAAGCAGTGAGGTTCAAAGCCTTGCAAGCCTCCGGATTCAGACGCACTTCAATGGCTTTCTGCCGTCCTCCGTAGATATTGACGGAAGCTACCCCATCTATATTCTCCAGATCGGAACGAACATCCTCGTCTACCAGACTCCGGACACGGTCGGTTCCTCCCGTACCACGCACTTGAAGCACCATGAAGTTATTATTCATCTGAGCAATATCCACTTTCTGTACCTGTACGGTAAAACCGGTCGGCAGGGAGGCTGCGATTTCATTCACTTTCTCCTGCAGTTTAAGACTGGTCATCTTGAAGTTGATATTCTTTTTAAAGTCAATCTGTATGCTGGACTGCCTCCTGTCAATGTAGGATTGCAGTTTGTCTACTCCACCTATCGCACTGACCGCTCCTTCGAGTGGAATAATCACTTCCGACTCTACATACGAAGGGTCCATATCCTGCTGTGACGACACCTGGACAAACAGAACCGGAAGTTCTGCGTTGGGCAGCAACTCCACCGGAAGTTGTTTATACGACACATAGCCCAGCAGGCTGAGTGCAATAAACAGCATACAAATCGTTATTCTCCTATTTAGTAAAAAGTTCATCTTCAGCTGTTTTTAGTTCGGCGATTTATACGTCTTTTGATATTCTCCAAGACATAATAGACACAAGGAATAACCATCAAACTCATCAGAGTAGAAGTTATCAATCCTCCGATCACAGCTATAGCCATCGGTGAACGTAAAGATGCACCTTCACCAAAACTGAATGTCATCGGAAGCATGGCCAGAATCGTAGTCAAAGTAGTCATGATGATCGGACGGATACGCTGTTGCCCTGCTTCTACAATGGCATCAGTCAACTCCATTCCCGCCTGACTAAGCTGATTGATACGGTCTACCAGAATGATAGAGTTATTGACGGCAATACCTCCCAGCATGACAATACCGATAACTCCCATCATATTGATAGTGGTTCCGGTAATGAAGAAAAGTAAGATAGCACCTACTACAGCCAGAGGAATAGTCAGCAAGATCGTAAACGGATGCAGCAAGGATTCAAACTGGGAAGCCATCACCATATAGACAAGTACAACAGAAAGCATCAGAGCAAACAACAGACTGTTCATTGATTCTTGCCGTTTTTCTTCCTCTCCTGTCACTGTAATACTGTAGTTAGCAGGCAATTCAATACCTTTCACCGTTTCACGCACTTCGGCTGCTACTTTATCCAGTGATTTACTCGCATCCATATTAGCCATCACCTTACCGATACGGCTTTGATTGCGGCGCAGAATCTCCTTGGGCGCTTGTCCGTGAGTAATGGTAACAATCTCTTGTAATACAAATTCCTGTGTTCCACTTTTGATGACAAGAGCACCAAGAGAACTCAACGGGATATCCGGCACCTTTATGACGATATCACGCATCTCACCGCGATATTCCATCTTACCGACTTCCTTACCGCTTAGTTGCTGCTTCAATTGTTCGATTACCATAGCCACACTCAAATTATTGATACCGGCTATTGTACGATCAATCGAGATCACAACTTCCGGAGCACCGTCTTCCACGGAGGTAATAACATCATAGATTCCATTTACGCCAATCATCCGTTCCTTCACCTCTTCAGTCAACTGAGCAATCTCATCCAACTCCTCTCCTTTGACCTCCACAACAATAGGAGCCCCTTCGCTTCCTAACAGTGAACTCAGAGAATTCTCATCCTGCTGAATCGTCAGTTCCAGTCCGTCAGGATTCTTGGCTGATTCCACGAAAGACGCAATCACCTTTTCCGGTGAAAGTGTACATTCCGGTGAAAGGATCACTTTCATCATTCTCCTTCAAATATCGCATTTTCCGAACCGCTCCCCTCTCCGATATGACTGTATACCGTACATAAAGAATCACCGCCAACGATAGCATATAACAATTCTTCCAGATTACCTACAGCAGCGGAAGTGCGTTCCATCTGTGTACCTTCGGGCATTTTGATTACAGCCGTAAACGTCTTGCTTTCCGCACGGGGCATAAACTCAGTTCCGATAAACGGAGTCAGCAATCCAGTCACAACACTGCCATACCGATCACCAGCCAACGTCGCTGAATCAGCCTGCGAAGCACTCTGCTATATCCTGTAATACGAATGGACTTCACTTCTTCCAGCTTAACCTTCTTGCCGGAAAGCTGGATATATAACATCGGAATCACCAGGATAGCCACAAACAAAGAAGAAACCAGTGAGAAAGTAACCGTCCATGCCTGATCTTTAAACAGTTCGCCCGAAGCTCCGTGAAGATAAACAATCGGCAGGAAGACGACAATAGTCGTCAGAGTAGAAGCTATTACCGCATTGGCAACTTCTGCCGTCCCGTTAATAGCAGCCTCTTTGATACTCAATCCTTTCTCCTGATTTCGGAAGATACTTTCTATGACGACAATGGCATTATCGACGAGCATACCCGCCCCGAGCGCCAGTCCTCCCAATGTCATAATATTCAGTGACAGTCCGTTGAAGAACATCAGATTGAAAGTAGCCACAATCGAGATGGGAATAGCAAGACTGACAATCAGTGTTGTCCCCATCCGGCGAAGGAATACAAACAAGACTACAATAGCGAGAATAACACCCAGAACAGCACTGCTCTTCACTTCTCCTATCGCACTTTTTATAAAAGTACCCTGATTGGAAATCACCTGAAAATGATAACCGGGCAATGCATTCTCTATCACTGCCAATTGGCGGGTTACCTCATCCACCACTTTTACAGTATTAAAGCGCATCTCCTTATAAATAGACAGTCCGATACTACGCTTCCCGTTAATCCGTACAATGTTCTCCGGACGAGCGTTCAAAAACTGCACAGTAGCCACTTCCTTCAAAAAAACAGGAGCTTTATTACTGTTGGCGGTTGCTGTACCCGTAGCATTGTTTCCAGATGCTTCCTCTTGTTGTTGTATCGGTTTGTATCCGACAATCAGATTCTCAAAATCATCTTCCGAAGCAAACAAGCTCGAACTTTTCACCAGATATTGTAATCCCAGTTCACTGACCCGTCCACCGGATATACTCTGATTATTCGATTCGATGCGCGAAGCGATATCTTCTATTTTCAGTTGAAAAGCATCCAGTTTATAAGGATCAGTCTGAATGGTAAGAGTACTGACTTCTTCTCCCGAAAGCGTCACTTCAGCCACGCCTTCCAGACGAATCAACTCATTGCGGATATAGCTTTCGGCGATTTTCCTTAATTCCGCCATATCTGTAATACTCTGATGAGACATTCCCACCAAAACTACCGGAGACAAGTTCGCATCGTGTTGCGTAATCTTCAGTTCAGTAATATCCTTGTTCTGGGCAAACGGATTCATGGCTTTCTGCAAATCAAGAAAAGCCTCATCCATGTCCTTTGTCCAGGTATACTCTACAGTAATTCGTGCCGTCCCGGCTTTAATCACGGAAGAGACCTGAGTAACATCACTCTGCCGGATCGCCATAGACTCCATATTTTTAACGAATTGCTTTTCGATCTCCTCGGGAGGGCGTTCACCCGCCTTTAATTCAATAAACAGGCGGGGATTATTCAGATCGGGCAATAAATCCACACTCAACTGATCGTATGATACTTTTCCCAACAATAAGAGGGCAAATACTACCATACAAATCGTAACCGGATTGCCTACTGCAAATTTGATTATATTCTTCATAAGTATTTCCTATTTTCAAAAGATGCGTTCATATATCGCATCCATGATTTACTTTTGGATTTTGACTTTGGCGTCTTCTTTCAGTGTTTCAAAACCCTTCACTACCAAATTGTCATTTACATTAAGTCCGGATAGAATTTCGATATTATATTCATCCTCCAGACCTGTTTGCAGATTGCGTATCTTTGCCGTATTCTTTTCGACGATATATACGTATTTCCGGCGACGATTGGACAAGATTACGTCTTTAGGTATAATGATAGAACTATCAGCTCTGTCAACGATAATATCTGCTTTGGCGAACATACCCGGACGCAACTTCAACTGGTCATTATCAATCAGAATCTTTCCTTTAAAAGTACGTGTCTCCGTACTGATTGCAGGAGACAGCTCACCGACTCTCGCTTTTAAAGTATCTCCAGGGATGGTATAATGAGTAATATATACCGGTTGCGCTTCCTTGACATAACGAATGCTGCTTTCCGGCAGATTGATATCCATATACATTTTATCATAAGCCATCAGACTCACCATAGCCTTTCCCTGCTCCACTCTTGTATCGGCCGTATAGTGAGGCAAATCAACAATCACACCATCAAACGGAGCTTTCACTTTCATCTTCTCCAGATTGAGTTTTGCGTTTTCATAATCGTAACGGGCATTCGTTACTTTTACTTCCGTATTCCGCATTTCACTCATCGTCACCCCTCCTTTTTCATAGAGAGCTTTCTGCTTTGACTGTTCCTGTTCAGCAATTTCAAGACTTAGTTTTTTAGCGTCAATAGCGATTCCGTTTTCATACTCCTTGTCTTCCAGACGGATTATCAGTTCCCCCTTACTTACCCTGTCTCCCATTTTGAAAGGTTTTCCGGTTCTCGGATTAGTCTGAAGTTTATAAAATCCGCTCATTTCCGCATTCTGAGATGCACCGTAAGTCGGCTGCACTGTTCCTGTTGTATTTATTAATTTACTGATAGAACCTTTCTTCAGCTCCACGACAGATACCGGAGTTGCAATATTATTGGGTGCGTTTTGTGGTTTGTTGCCACAGCCGGTTAACAATAAGGTTGTTAACAAAGAAGATGCAATAAAAATTTGATACTGTTTCATGGTCTGCTTATTTTTTATCAATAATGTCTTTCATAGGAACAAGAGGGATATTCTTGTCGAAATCATACAATGAAAGGATTTTAAGATTAAGTAATTCTATTCTGTAATTAATCAACGCCTGCGTATAAGTAATCTTCTTATTCGAAAGCTGAGTCTGGAACTGGCTCATTTCCATACCGGTTATGTCACCTTCCCGGTAACGAGTCTGATTCAGATCATAGGTCAACTGTGCATTCTGTACATTTTGCTCGGCGATCTTAATCTGAGTCCGGAGGTTTTCGAGGTTACGCCATACCTGACGAATATTCAGCTCGATATCCACTTTATCCTCTTGAAACTCGAGTTCATTAATCCGTTGAGCCATCTTTTGTGCTTTAATCCTTGCTTTCTTTTCACCCCAGTCGAAAATAGGGACAGCAAAGCTGATGGAAACCCTCGGATTCTGTGTCGGATTATTATAGACTTTATTCAGGTGGCTATTATCTCCTATCAATCCGAAAGAGATGGATACATCTCCTTTAAACTCGTTCAGCGCTTTTGTCTTAATCATATCGAACTCAAGTTCCTTGCTCTCTATTTCACGCTGACGAAGTTCCAGACGCGAACCCAATCCATGCGATATGGCCTGGTCCAGATTTACCTGAATCGGTTTAATCTCCACTTCCGCAAATACGAGAATATCTTCATCCAGCCTCATTCCGAGAGTCTGTTTGAGTTTGTCTTTCGCATTCTCCAGATTCACCTGACTTTCGTCTACAGACGAACGTGCCGTAGCCAGATTCAGTTCCGCTTGAAAGAGTTCGTCCTTCGCTGCTAAATCCGCTTCTACCTTATTCTTGATAATATCATAACTTTGCTGGGCATTAACCAGTTCTTCACGACTGATTTCCAGATTACTCTGTGCCATATAGACAGAATAGAACTGATCGGTTATACTTTTCTCCGTATTCAGTTGCTGCAAAGCATAACTGATATTGGCATTTTCATAATCATATTCTATTTGCTTCAGTTCCATTTTACGCTTGTTGTATGTAAAAATAGGCTGAGTCAATTGCAGATAGAGGTCATTGCTGAATGCCCGGTTACTAGTTTTATCGCCTTCTATAATGGAACTGTTGTCCTGCCAGCCGAAACGGTTGATTAAAGAAATAGTACCGTCTGTCCATAGAATGGGCTGATCGACCTGAAAGGTCCCGCTGGTATTGAATGTTTCATTCGTGTACCATTGTGACAGACGATTATCGAAACGCCTGTTCTTGTTATAGTCCACCGGGTTCAGATTTAATGAAAATCGAGACTTTAATGAAGCCTTCTGCGCCAGCAGATTCTGCTTATATCTCTCCAAATTCATGTAGGAACGGCGAAGAGAAGGACTGTTCTCCTGCGCAATCTCCATTGCCTTGTCAATCGTTAAAGGAATTTGTCCTTGTGATGTCAGGGCAATTCCCGTAAAAGTTACGATTGTCAGCAGCATTCTTTTTAATAGTAGTAAGTCAATTTGCATATAGTTTGCTGTTTTAATAATTATCGTTTCACTATTTTCACTGCGTCGGCTGTCACAGAGCGCAGCTTACATTCATCCGTCAGCACGACACGAACCGTATCGGCACTAAAATAGTAAGTACCGAGTTGTTCCCAACCCTCATTGGCTTTTCTCAGATTGATATAGGCATCTTCCATCTCACTGTCGTATGCCACCCTGAAATGATATTCACCCTGAAGGCGATCATTCCATCGCAGTTCATCATCCTTGAATACATGATAATAAAGCTCATATTGACCGGCTTCCGGCACAGGAATTTTCCATGTAGCCGTCTGACTGCCGTCTCCACTCTTAATCACATAGGCCGAACGGATATATTTGCCATAGTATTTAGCATTGGTGGTAGCTGTCCATTGTAAAGGCGCACGCCACCAGGATATGCCCGAATATTTAAAGGAAGTATCCTCCACTTTATCCAGCCATTTAGGCAGAAGTCCTACGACAGCAGGGGTAGAAAGTACAAAGAGAGTGGAATCTTCATTATCCACAATAACCTCTCCCGGCATTTCTAAGGATGATTCCGGCAAGGTATAGATAGTGTCCTTGACTATTTTATTCCGTTCTTGTTTTACATTACCAATGGATTGCCGTATCATATAAGGAAGATTGCCGGAAACCATCGTATTGATTTCCACATCACGTATCTGTTCTTCCCAGACAGAAACAAATTCTTTGCTTGTATGGGCAGCTATCTCTACCTTTTTTCTGGCTCTAGGATCTTCCATCGGTTGATACCACCAGCCATTTTGAAGAACGTTCATCTGAATGATTCCGTCATAATCCGAGTTATTGCTCACCAGTACTTTCAAGACAAAGAATTCTTCTCCTCCTTTATTGACAACTTTGGTCAGTTCGGGCTCTCCGATCGAATAAAAAGGAAGAGGCGTCAACTGTTCCCATTCTTTCAAATATGAATAAAGATCCGTCCGGCTCATTTCTCCCAGAGTATCCAGCATATTTTCGAACTTTATGTTCAGAAATGTATTACGCTTCAACATCGCATATAGTGAATCCCGGAAAGCATCTACGCCCATGTTTATTTCTGACCGGGCAAAAAGACGGCTTGCCTCCAGTCCTACGATATTATTTTGCAGATTACGCTGTTCCACATCAGCCAGCAACTCCTTGAACGTATGCTTTTCCAGCAGCAGGTTGGCCTTTTCATTGTTACTAAGCCCATTTATCTGACGTTCCCACCCTTCATTTTCCGACTTCTTTTGCAGATATAGCTCAATAGCACGATTGGCAACAGGCCATTCCGAAGAGTAAATATTGTACCGGAAATTATAAATCTGCGGGAAAAGGAAATAAGGATTTGCCGTAGACGAAAGATTTCCCCGTCCTCTACTACCCGACGAAAAGTTATAATCGCCTTCTGTCTGCAAAAACATCCAGGCAAAGTTACTAAAAGTCCGCATCTGGGCTTCCTGCAGACTGATTTCATTATTTCCCGACCACCGGATATGATTCTTCACCTGCCTCTTCACATCCAGTTCCCAGAATATAGCTCCTTTTTCGGGGAACAATACCATTTCAGGTTGTACTGTCTCCTGCGCTTGCGACCAGGCACGTTCATAGCTGGCAAATTGCACAGGAACTTCTACAATAGAAAATCGCTTAAAAGGATAATCCAGTTTATATTGCCGTGCCAGTTGCTCTTTCACATTACGTATCAGCCAGGGAATGGTATCGTGAATAGAATCAAACGAAGCAGTAAAATAGTCATGGTCCCTTAAATGCCAAACGCTATAAAGAATGCTGTCCGCATAAGCACTTTTTTGCTGATAGTCACCTATGACCAACGATAGTGTCTGAGACGGATAATCTCCTTTAAACGAATACACTCCTTCTTCATCACACTTTCCTTCCCCTTGAGAAAGAGGAACTAACCCCGGTAGAGGCTTGACCTTCAAGCGATAATTACTGAAATAAGTTTGCTGCCAGTCAGGATTTTTATCACTATAGCTTGTTCCTGCACGGGGATACCAATAAGTTTCAGGGGTAAGCATCAGATAATTTTTCGTCTGAAAACTATACTGCTTGTCTATGTTGAACAGAAACTTTTTATTGGAAGCTTGCAGCACTTCGGGAGGAATATCCAAATAACAAAATGAGTTATCTATCTGTCCGTCATACCTGAATGTTGCAGAGATTGTATCGCCTTTGGCATGCTTCGTGCCGAAATCCACCAATACTATTTGCTTGTCACGTTTAAACTTGAGTTGCTGTCCGGCCGAATGAACGGAATGAATGGTTAATCCCGGATTCAAACAGAAGGTGAATACGGCAGATGAGTCCAATGCCACTCCTTTCACAGTTACTTCCGACAGAAAATCTTCAAGATGCTGCTCTACAGAAAGATCATATTCATGAATGAACATCTTCGGAGTAGAAACATATTGGTTGTTGATCTTCGTATAGGTAGCGCGTATATCACTTTGATATAAAATCGAATGTATATGCCAATAACCGCATACGAAAGCTAACATGAGAGTACAAAAAGAAATAACCAGCCACGGATAATTACTGTGCGATGAATTCGGCAGACGCCTGAACAGGGAAATCGTGAAAAAGACAAACGCCAGTCCGGCAAGAAAATAGATGCCACGATGATTTAAAATCACCTCCCAGTTGGAAAAACCGACAATGCTGGACTTCACCAAAGGAAGACTATAAGCCATATAATCGAAAAGATAATAAAACTTATCTTCAATATAGAAAACGGTAAGTCCGATATATCCTAACAATAAAACGAATGTCAGTGCCTGATTTTTCAATACCAGCATCAGAAAGATAGCCAGGCCAATAATGAAAATCAGCGTAGGGACACTGATCAACAGAAAATAAAGCAAGTAAGCCATCCAGTCCACTTCTCCCAATGTCAGGTTGAATGCAGCCGTAATAGCCATAATAATGAGATTCAGCAACAAAAAGACGCGCAGATTTCCCCAAATCTTACCGATGACGTATTCAGCATTACTTAATGGACGGACATAAAAGACTTCTGATGTATCCAGCTTTTTATCTCTTTTCAGGAAGTCGGATGCCAGAAAGATAGCAATAACAGCCTGCCCTGTATTTAGCAACAGTAAAATTAGATAAGGAATGTTCGATGGAATGGCTGTAGCAATCCAGAAGCCTCCGCTATCTTCCGATACGAACAACTGGAAATTGAAAAAAGTAATGATAGTTACAGCGAGTACCGTGAATACTCTGAAGAACCAGCTTCTGATTAATAATTTACTTTCATATTTTGCTACCGATTGTATATTAGATATAAAGGTCATATCAGCATATCGTGTTTAGTCGTTTGTCCAAAGGTTTAATTGATTC
>OGEG01001927.1_pt1 | contig 12096 bp, 12 predicted proteins | sample 1570621 | NCBI WGS metagenome assembly OGEG01 (sample SAMEA2582130, study PRJEB24529) | metagenome | biome: Human gut stool | place: China | collected 2011 | reverse complement strand
CGGATATGCCATCTTTTGAATACTTGAACATAGGCTGCCTTGTTTATTGTTATACATCTATTTTGTACATACGATTTGCATACAAAAATAGAGATTATCGGAAAAAACAGCAAATCAAAAGCCAAATCATTTTCCTAACAATCTCTAAATATCAGCTATTTATATATAAATTCAAACAATATAAAAACGGCAAAAATATAGGGTATTATTACGATTGGTAATGATACCTTTTTTCATGGGCAGGTCTGAAATATCAATGTGCAACGGTTTTCCCGTGACCCTATCCACCATCTTGATACCAAAGGGGGAAAGCGAACTTTTGTAGTTCGTTTCTTCGGTGAACAGGCAAAGAGCCTGTTCGATGAATGTGTAGAAACTTTCTTCCGCCGGGAAATCCGCCTGATTGCCGGGTATTCCCGCCCAAAACAAGGTCGGCGTGTCGGTGGTGTTGTGGCGTGGCTTGCACTCCATAAGTGCGAGCTGTGACCCCACATCATTTTTAATGTGTTTGAGTTCGTCCCGGTCGTCACTCCAAGCCATGATATTACAATGGCATCGCACGGAGATAAGCCCTTGTGAATGTGCTTCGTTCAAGTATTCCTCTATCCAAGACTTGTTAATCTGATTGGCACGGCTGTATTTGGAAAGGGAGTGCATATTGCGAGCCATCTTTTCAAACTGTTTCAGGTTCTCCGTATGGTCGTCAATGAAGATGTACTGGTTATAGATATGGTTACAGGAAAGCAACACGCCCACCGGAGAAGCAAAAGATAACCTGCAATCGCTCCGGTCGGTGGATAGCTTTTCATAGCGGGTATCTGTTCCCACCTTGCCCGGCATATCTTCCGCATCCGAAAGGGTATGCAAACAAAGAATATCATCGCCAATCTTCATTTCGTCAGCCCCCAGTGAAATATCTTTCAGTGTGGTGGTATCGGTCTGTGAGAGTGAAAAGTATTTTTCCACGATACCCGCCGTTTCCCTTGTTCCGGTTATCTCGTCCGAAGTCAGGCGGGTAAGGGTAATGAAACCGCTATCGTTCATAATGCTTTCAAACTGCCCCACCGCTTCGAGGAACTTTGTAACCGTTTCCTTGTCCTTTATCTCTTTGGGGACAAGGAAGCCCCGGCAAAGGGTGGAGAAATTACTCTGCATCCGGCTGCGTTCCTTTGTGGTTTTCGTCAGAAACAAATAGCAGGTATGGTTTAAGAACGGTCGTTCATTGAAATGCCGTTCAAAGGAACGGGAAAGGAAACTCAAATCATCCTTTTGGATGTCAGGCGCATAGTTTTCTTTGATGAACCAGTCCTGTTTATGAACGATGCTGTAATCGGGCAGCACCTTTACCGCCTTGTTCCAAGCGGAATGTATCGCTTCGTATTCGGCTGCCGTGACGGTGAACAGTTCCGGCAGTTCCACCCGGAACGCCACCGTTATGTCGGCGTCTTTGGAAACGATGCACCCGTTTTCCACCGTGAACAGTGGAAACTTGTTTTCCAGCGTAGTAGCTTTTAATATATTTCTCATTTCGATGCTTGTTTTAAATGGAATAATCGGGATATGGCTTTTCGGTTGATGATATGGAAAGGGTGGCTTTTGCGTGCGGACAATTTCATTAACCCGTGTGTCCCGTACTTTTCGTTTAACCGGAATGTGAGCCATACAAGCAGCGTTGCCGAAGTAACGCCGAAGATGATGCACACCCACTGGTTAATGCCTACCATGTACATGATGATGAAAAGCACGAACAGGGCTAACAGCCCGCCCGCAAAAATGAAAAGATACTGACTTTTCAACCCCCGAAACTCAACTGGCTTGCCTATCCCCCTGTTAATCGGATAGTCTGCCATAGTCCATTTCTTTAGAGGAAGAATGAACGTAGGATAGTGGCAGCGACAATCAAAAAGATACACGCACCGAACCACGAAGCCGCCGTTTTACTGGTGTCAGGGTCGCCCGAAGAAAACTTGCCATAGACTTTCACGCCGCCAATCAAGCCCACCACCGCACCGATGGCGTAAATTAATTTTGTCGCCGGGTCGAAATAGGATGTTACCATGTTGGTAGCTTCCGTAATACCCGCCATGCCGTTACCTTGTGCAAAAGCAGAGGATGCAGCCAATAGAGCGACTGCCGAAAAGAGAACTTTCTTTTTCATTATAAATACATTGATTTTTAAATTGCCGGGCGGTTGGATAGTCCGCCCGGCGGAGTGATTAATAATTGATTTTTTGTGGTTGTGGGGAGTGTTCCCCAGTGTTCAGAAAGGTTTGTCTTAACCGTAATCTCTTTGTTTCATCATCTTATTATTTAAAGTTTACCATTAAAGAAAATCGTTCATGTCAAAGTCTGCCATTTCATTACTTCCGGCAGCCGGGACGGTGGCGGGCACGGGTATCTCATGCTTTTGTAAAAGTTCCGCCACCCGTGACCTGCCCCCGTTAATCTGCTCCACCAGCGAATGAAACAGGTTTGTTTCCGTCCGGCAGATGGTTTGAACCGCTTGCCGTTCTTCCGTTTCGGACGCTTGTTTTATCTGAATGACCTGAACCATTTGCGCCAGTTCCCCCAGTGTGATACCTTGCGCCATTTCCGGTTCACCCTCACCCATGTAACAGGCGATTTCTTCCGCTTCGATTTCATCCGCCGAAACGTCCGTTTCTTCCGTATTTTCCGTTTCAAATTCCATTTCAAATTCGGTTTCAATCGCTTGCGCAGCAGGTGTTTCAGTTACCGTTTCATCGCTTTGCGGGACAAATATAGAAGCATTATCCACCCCTTTTGAAAGGTGTCCTAAGATGTCCCCGTTTGTCCTCATTTGTCCCATCCGGTAACGGCTTGCACCTACAAGACAATCACCGTTTCCGGCTTTCACGGTCGGTTTGCTTTCCGGTTGTTCCGGCTGCTTTTTCCCACCCGTGAACCATGTTCCCAAGCTATCCCTGTATCGCCATAAGAGAACGGCGTAATACAGAAGTGTTCCGATAATAAACCATTTCAACATATCAGAACGGCTTTTCAAATTTGCTTTCGTACAGTTCGTTTATCTCGTCCTGAAACTGGTCGAAATGCCGGAGCAGGATATTTTCTACATAGCTGCTCACGGTTGCCTTGCGTCCGCCGATAACAGTTACTATCTTCATTAGCTTTTCGTGTGTGGTACGGCTGACATATAACGGTTGGCGGTCGGTCAAGTCCACCCGCATGAAATAGGTTTCCCGGTAGTCGCCCGGAGTGTTCTTTTTCCGGCGGGCAGGTTCTTTCACCGCCTTTTCTTCCTTTGGTTCTGCCTTGATTTCCGGTTTATCTGCCGTTTCCACAGTACCCGTTTTATCGTCCGGTTTATCCGGTGTTTCCACCGCCACCGATGGCATTTCCTGTTTTTTCACGGGCAAGCCCTGTGAAATAATCTCTTTCATAAAATCCTCGTCAATTTGCGGTTTCCCGCCGCTTTGCTTTGCCATATCGTTACAGTTTTATAAGGTATGCGATTTCGGTTATCAGTTCTTCCATGTTGCTGCCCTTTTCCAGCCGTTTGTCCGCCGGGAACAGCGTAGAACGGAACACGGTTTTACGTTGTGCGTCCAGTTCCTTTTTAAACCTTTTGGTGTCCGGGATAAATACTTTCATAAGGGCTAATTCCAGTTCCCCGATGGTCTGTTCATACAGGGTGTACAGGTCTGTTTTTTCCCGCCCATCTACCATGTTCCAAAACAGGTGCAGCCCTTTCAGTCGGCACGCTTCATTCCTTACCAGCAGTTTGTCGATAGCCACCGCAAAGGAAAGGCTGCTTTCCAATACCACCCGGTCGGCGGCTATGGGAGTGAAAATGTAGTCCACCCCTGAAAGCGAATTGATAACACCCTCACTGTTCACCGTTCCGGGCAGGTCGAAAAAGACCACATCATAATCCGACCCGGCAGACGCAAGAAATTCATCCGCCGTTTTTATCGCTTCGTCCGGCGAACTGCATAAGACCGGGTACGCTTTCTTTCCCAGCGTCTTGAACTGGTGAAAGGCAAGCTGTTTGTAGTAATCGTCACCGTTTACTTGTTCGGCATCCCGTTTGCGCATGGCGGAAATAGAATGCTGCGGGTAATCGCAATCCACGACCGCCACGTTATACCCTTTCAGGTAATACAGGTAACTTGCCACCAAGACGGTGAATGTTGTTTTGCCGACCCCGCCCTTTTGGGTGGAGAAAGCCACATACAAGGTTTCTTTCTTCATTGTAATAATTCTTTTTTGTGATACATCTTTATTTCATTCCATCCGTACAGATTGACGGATGGTTTTCTTTCGTTCCATGTTGAAAGCTCGAAAGCCGGAATGACTTCTTTTTCTCTTTCCTTGTTTCTTGTTATCTTTCTGCAAAGACAGCTTGTTTTCTTTGCAGACAGTTTGCTTTCCCGATTGAATGACAGTTTTCTTTCAATCATTCCATCCGGTTTGCTTTCCTGCTTTCTTGAAAGATTGCAATCTTGAAATCTTGTTTTCAAGTTTTCAAAACCGCTTTCTTTCCGTCCGCTTTCCGTTACATATTTCCATCTATCCATATTGCTATCTTTCTTGAAATCCGGGACAAATAAACGTAGAAAAACAACCCCTTTCGAGATGTGTCCTCAAATGTCCACGTTTGTCCTCATTTGTCCTATAACCCGCTATTTCACAGCATTTTTAATACCTGTTACTTTGCAACCGAAAGGTATCGGTCAGGCTAACCAAGCCCCCGGTGTCGGGAGCGTTCCAATCTCCGCTAACTCCAATCCGTCCGTAGGCGGATTTTTATTTGCACTGGCAAATAGCAAGGTGTGTTCTGCGCTGCTTGAAATTCTTTCAGCAGCTTTGAACGCCTTGCCCGGACGAAGCCGGGATAGGGTCACTCCGAAGTCGTAACCCTTTAAAGAAATGTAGCATGAAACAGAAAAATGAAAATGCGTCCCGTCCGGGTGGCGCAGGACGAAAGCCCAAAGCAGACCCGGCAGTGTTCCGGTACTCTATCAGCTTCAATGCGATAGACCACGCCCGCTTTTTGGCATTGTTCGACCAGTCGGGTATGCGCACCAAAGCGCATTTTATCACCGCCCGCATCTTTGGCGAACCGTTCAAAGTGATTAAAATCGACAAGGCGGCGGTAGAATATTATACCCGGCTGACCGCTTTATATTCCCAGTACAGGGGTATCGCCGTGAATTATAATCAGGTGGTAAAGGCTCTCAATACCAATTTTTCGGAGAAGAAAGCACTCGCTTTTCTCTATAAACTGGAAAAGGCAACGATAGAACTTGCCGACCTGAACCGCCAAATTATTGAACTGACCCGTGAGTTTGAAACAAGATGGTTGCAAAGATAAGCGTAGGCAGTTCCCTGTTCGGTGCGCTTTCCTACAACCAAAACAAGGTGGATGAAGAACAGGGAAAGGTACTTTTAAGTAACCGTATGTTTGAAAGCGAGGACGGAAATTTCAGCATCCGGCGATGTATGGAATGTTTCGATATGCACCTGCCCGCAGACCTGAAAACGGAAAAACCGATTATCCATATCTCCCTGAACCCGCACCCTGACGATGTACTTTCAGACAGCCAGCTTGCGGATATAGCCAAAGAGTATATGGATAAGTTGGGGTACGGCAACCAGCCGTATATGGTTTACAAGCACGAAGATATTGCAAGGCATCATATACATATCGTTTCCATCCGGGTGGATGATACGGGCAAAAAGATAAACGACAAGTTCGAGCATATCCGCAGCAAACAAATCACCCGTGAACTGGAACAGAAGTACGGTCTGCATCCGGCGGAAAAGAAACAGGCTGCCGACCGCCCCGAACTTAAAAAGGTGGACTACCGGGCAGGGGACGTAAAGCACCAGTTAGCCAATACGGTGAAAGCCCTTGCCAGCAGCTACCGTTTCCAAAGTTTCACGGAATACAAAGCGTTGCTATCTATATATAATGTACAGGCGGAAGAAGTGAAAGGGGAAGTGAACGGTAAACCCTATAACGGCATTGTCTATTCGGCTACCAATGATAACGGCGAGAAACAGGGAAACCCGTTCAAATCTTCCTCTTTGGGTAAGTCGGTAGGTTACGAAGCCATCCAGCGACACATCAAGAAATCCGCAAAGGACATTCAGGACAAGAACCTGAAAGAGCGTACCCGCCGGACGGTCGGCGCAGTGATGAAATCCGCCCATAGCCGTAAGGAACTGGAACAAGAACTGAAAAGGAAAGGTATAGACGTTCTTTTCCGGCAGAACGATACAGGCAGGATATACGGTGTAACATTCATCGACCACGAAAACCGTACCGTCCTGAACGGTTCACGGTTGGGAAAGGACTTTTCCGCCAATGTGTTCAACGACCTGTTTTCCGGCTCCCGTACTTTGTCGGGAAACAGCAAACAGGAAACGCAGGAACACACGCCGGAATATAACCCGACCGGACACTTTTCAAATACAGGCAATGCTGTTGCCGGACTGTTCAGCCTTTTATCCGGTGGGAATGATACGCCACCTGATAACAGCCAAGTTCCACCACCCAAGAAGAAAAAGAAGAAGAAACAAAGACGTATTTAATAAATATAAAAATTTCAATTATGCAGAATGAAGATGATTTAAGAGGACTTGCAAAGGTCATGGACTTTATGCGGGCAATCAGTATTTTATTTGTAGTGATAAACATTTACTGGTTTTGTTACCAGTCGTTCCGGGAATGGGGTATCAATATCGGGGTAGTCGATAAAATCCTGTTGAACTTCCAGCGTACCGCCGGGCTGTTCTCCAATATCCTATATACCAAACTTTTTTCAGTGGTATTCCTTGCGCTTTCCTGTTTGGGTACAAAGGGAGTGAAAGAGGAAAAAATCACATGGAACAAGATTTATGTATTCCTGACAATCGGTTTTATCCTGTTCTTCCTGAACTGGTGGTTATTGGTTTTACCGTTGCCACTGGCGGCAAACACGGCATTGTATATCTTTACCATGACAGCCGGGTATCTTTCGTTATTGGCTGCCGGAGTGTGGATTTCCCGCCTGTTGAAAAATAACCTGATGGATGATGTGTTTAATTTGGAAAATGAAAGTTTCGCACAGGAAACACGCCTGATAGAAAACGAATATTCTATCAACCTGCCGACCCGGTTCTACTATAAAAAGAAGTGGAACGATGGGTGGATAAACATTGTAAACCCGTTCAGGGCAAGCATGGTTTTAGGTACACCCGGTTCAGGAAAATCGTATGCGATAGTCAATAATTATATAAAACAGCAAATCGAAAAAGGCTTTGCTGTTTATATTTATGACTACAAATTTCCTGACCTTTCGGAGATAGCTTACAATCACTTAATCAACCATTTAGACGGGTATAAGGTACAACCGAAATTCTACATGATTAACTTTGACGACCCACGTAAAAGCCACCGATGCAACCCGATAAATCCGGCATTTATGACGGACATATCAGACGCATACGAAGCCAGTTATACAATCATGTTAAATTTGAATCGCAGTTGGATAACCAAACAGGGAGACTTCTTTGTGGAAAGTCCGATTATCTTACTGGCTTCTATAATATGGTTTTTGAAAATCTATCAGGGTGGAAAGTATTGTACATTCCCACACGCCATCGAGTTCCTGAATAAGAAATACTCCGATACATTTACGATTTTAACCAGTTATCCCGAACTGGAAAACTACCTTTCACCGTTCATGGACGCATGGGAATCCAACGCCCAAGACCAGCTTCAGGGGCAGCTTGCAAGTGCTAAAATTCCGCTTTCACGTATGATAAGCCCGGCCTTATATTGGGTAATGACAGGGGACGATTTTTCACTGGATATAAACAATCCGGAAGAACCTAAAATTTTGGTAGTAGGCAACAATCCCGACCGCCAAAATATCTATTCCTGTGCTTTGGGTTTGTATAATTCCCGTATCGTGAAGCTGATAAACAAGAAGCACCAACTGAAAAGTTCTGTAATCATTGATGAATTACCTACTATCTATTTTCGGGGACTGGATAACCTGATAGCAACGGCACGAAGCAACAAGGTAGCGGTCTGTTTGGGCTTTCAGGATTTCAGCCAGTTACGCCGGGATTATGGGGATAAGGAAAGCAAAGTTATCGAAAATACGGTAGGTAATATTTTTAGCGGTCAGGTGGTTTCTGAAACAGCAAAAACGCTTTCAGACCGTTTCGGAAAGGTACTACAAAAACGGCAAAGCATGACTATCAACCGGAATGATAAATCAACCTCAATCAGTACGCAGATGGATAGTTTGATACCGCCCAGTAAAATATCCAACTTAACGCAGGCTATGTTTGTGGGTGCGGTCAGTGACAACTTCGATGAAAGGATAGAGCAGAAAATATTCCATGCGGAAATTGTGGTGGATAACGAGCAAGTGAAAAGGGAAACAGCCAACTACAAGAAGCTGCCCCAAATCATAGATTTCAGGGACGAGGACGGGAACGACCGGATGCAGGAAGAAATACAGGCAAATTACAACCGGGTCAAGCAGGAAGTCCAGCAGATTGTCACGGATGAAATGGAACGGATTAAGAACGACCCGGATTTACATCATTTAATAAAAAATGATGAATAGCAATAAATAATAGTTGGCAACTTGAACTAAGTTTTCTATTCCACACTATTTGAACTGAAAAAGTAATGCGATATTTTTACTGTAATAATATACGCATTACTTTTTTGTCTATATTAAAAAGGTAAATCATCTTTTACTATTCGCTTTATAGTATCAAATCTTTCCCATAAATTATTTAAAACAATAATTTTATGTTCATCTGATAGATTTTTCCACCAATCAATAAATACAATCATATTTTCTACAGGAATAATAGGTGTTTTTTTATAACGATATGGGGCAGTTATAAAACACTCTATGAATGAACAATTATTTTGAACGAGTTCTTCGAGTAGTGATTTTTGTACAAGTTGTTCTAATCGTTTGGTTATGACTTCAATGTTGTCTATGTATTTTGTGGAGTATTCAATACTACTACAAACACTCATAAATAAATCAGCAATATTACCGTATATTTGTTTTTCATTGTTACTAAATCTAATAAATGTAGCATTTTTAGATGTTATTTCTCTAAAAATAGCATAGAAAGAGGAAATTCTCGTTTCATAATAAGGAGTAATCATTTTATGTAAGATATTATTATACTTAAATATCGTATGGAGATTGTTTCTCTGTATTATTCGCTCAAATAGTTTACCTACAAAATAGATTTCTGTTCTAAAGTCATATATAGAGTTGTTAAATTCATCCGGTAAAGCATATTCCCAATTTAATGTTATACTTTTACCATAGTCTTCTGTAGAAGAAACATTCTTCCCAAATCCAAAATCTATTATTTTAACAACTCCTTCGTTAGAAACTAATATATTGTTTGGACGAATATCTCTATGTAATATATTTTGTTCTTCTAAATATTTGAAACCGTTTATTACTTGAAGAAATATATTATTAATTTCATTAGAATTTGATGATATATAATTTTCAATATCTACTCCATCAATATATTCCATTATAATATAACCTGTTAATTTTTCAGGATATAGATAATAATTAAACACTCTTACAATATTCGGATGATTGACTTTGTATAATATTTTTATTTCATCTACAAAATTATTATAATATAAAGCCTGTTGTTCAGGATAAAAGGTAGAATATTTCTTGCATACAAAGTTTTCGTTAATTGTTTCATCCTTTAATAATTTAGTCTTTCCCGTGCCCCCTTGTCCTATATCTTTTAGGATGATGAAGTCTTTCGACCTTAAAAACGTTGCTATATCTTTGGTTTCCATAAGTATAATTTCTAATTTCTACGTCAAAGATATATTATTTATTTTGAACGAAGTTTTTTAGGCTAATGAATTTTATCCTATTAGGACAAATGAAGCCAAACGAGGACTAATGAAGCCACCCGTTCCCAAATCCTTAAATATACTCTATTTCATCCTTACTTTTACTTCCGAAATTTTTATTTACTCACTAAAATTCAAAACATTATGGATGTAAACACAGCCAGCCAATCCACCACTGACGAACAGATGATGGATATTCTTCTTGTACTGGATAAGGAGAAAAAGACAATCAGCGCAGTAAAAGGCGTGGATGAAAACGGGGAACTCCAAACCGTACCACCGGAGAACAACAGCGAACTTCTGAAATTCGACCGTCACGGTGATTTCTTTTCCAACTTCTTTTCCAACATGATGAACCAGTTGAAGAACCCGACCCGCTTCAACTTCTTCAAAATCCCTAAGATTGAACTTCCCAAAATCGAGCCGATAATCAGGGATAACTTCAATCATCCGACACCTGAAAACGAAGCGGGCATAGAGCGTTACCGGGTAACACCTGAAACCGTGAAGCAGGAAGCGAAGAAAGAACAGCGGGAAACCCAAACCCAACAACCACAGCAGCCAGCCAAAGAAACGGGAGCAACGGCGCAAGCACCGCAGCAACCCGACAAAAGCAAGTATGTGATTGACCCGGATAAAGTGGACTGGGAAGCCTTGAAGAATTTTGGTCTATCCAAAGAACAGCTTGAAAAGGCAAAGGCTTTAGAACCCATGCTAAGGGGGTACAAGTCGCCCGGAGCGTTTACCATCGCCGGAAACTACAATTCAGCCATTATGAAACTGGACGCACGTTTATCTTTCCGGCACGACAAAGACGGAAATGTAGTTTTGGCGATACACGGCATCCGACAAAAGCCGGAACTTGAACGCCCGTTCTTCGGACATGAATTTTCCAAAGAGGATAAAGCCAATCTTCTTGAAACGGGAAACATGGGACGCATAGTAAACCTGAAAAACTATATCACGGGAGAAATGATACCCTCTTTCGTCAGCGTGGATAAGGTAACAAACGAACTGGTTTCCATGCGTGCAAGCAGCGTCCAAATACCCGATGAAATAAAGGGTGTCAAACTGAACAAGGAACAAAAGGAAGCCTTACGGGAAGGAAAAGGGGTATTCCTTGAAAATATGATTTCCAACCGTAAAAATCCCTTTTCCGCAACCGTTCAGGTCAATGCCGACAAGAAAAGTCTGGAATTTATCTATCCCAATGCCAAACAGTCACAGGAGCAAGGGCAGAAACAGACGCAGCAGAACAGCCTTGTCACCAGTGACGGTGTAACCATTCCCAAAAGCATTTCAGGAATAGAGCTATCCCGCCAGCAACAGCAGGATTTAGTCAATGACAAAACCATCTTTGTTGCCGGACTGAAAGACAAGCGGGGGGTCGAATACGATGCTTATATTCAGGTGAACCATGATAAGAAGAAGTTAGGCTTTTACAGTGACAATCCCAGCTTTGACCGTTCCGCCGTGAAAGAAATTACCCCCGCCAGCAAGAACCGCACACAGGTAGCGGTCAATTCGGAGGGCAAGACCAACGAAGCCACCAAGAAAGTGAAAGAACCCTTGAAAAAGGGTCAGGACAAGCCCACTGAAAAACAAAAAACCAAGCAGGATAAAAAGGAGAAGCAGGAGCAGACGGACAAACCCAAACAAAGCAGGGGACGCAAAAGATGATAGCGGTATTAATCCTTATCCCGGTTGTCGGTTTCGCCCTGTTTACCCTTGTCTGTTACAAAACAGACTGGGAAGCCATAGACGAGCAGAACCGACAATATTATATAGATGGCTATCACATCTACTATGACCGGAAAATCCTAAGACAAAAAGAAGTGGAACAATTAAAATCAAAATTAGAATGATTGCAGTAATCGGAGAAAAACCAAGTGTGGCAAGGGACATTGCCCGTATTTTAGGAGCGAGTGAAAAACAGGATGGCTATCTTTCAGGTAACGGGTATCTCGTTACCTGGGCGTTCGGCCATCTTGTAGGTTTGGCAATGCCGGAAGCATACGGCATACAGAGTTTCCGCCGGGAAAGTCTGCCTATTATCCCGGATAGTTTTCAACTTACACCCCGACAAGTGAAAGCGGAAAAAGGGTACAAGACTGACCCCGGCGCATTGAAACAACTAAAGGTAATCAAAGAAGTATTCGACCAGTCGGATAAGATAATTGTCGCCACCGATGCAGGGC
>OGEG01001925.1_pt1 | contig 12106 bp, 7 predicted proteins | sample 1570621 | NCBI WGS metagenome assembly OGEG01 (sample SAMEA2582130, study PRJEB24529) | metagenome | biome: Human gut stool | place: China | collected 2011 | reverse complement strand
ATGCCTGCGGATGGAGTTTACCGCTTTATCTTTGCACGTATTCGTTAACAGTATAAAATTATTGACATTCTTTTAATTCTGCTAGATTAGTGATAATGAATATTAATTTAATAATATGGAAAACTATTTCAGGAAATTAATTCTTTTCCTTACCGTAATAATATATGGTATGGATTTTGTAAATGCCCAATCTTCTGTTTTAAAGGGTATTGTGACCTCTAGTCAAGGTGAACCTCTTATTGGGGTAAGTATTGTATTAAAAGATGGTAACTTGACAATGGCTACGGGGACAGTTACCGATATTGATGGGAATTTCTCAATCAATGTTCCTTTAAAGTCAAATCTATCATTTAGTTATATTGGTTATAAAACAAAGAATATGGTTGTTGATAATTATAACTATCTGAAAGTGATATTGACTGAAGATGCTGAGACGTTAGACGAAGTGGTGGTTATTGGTTATGGTACAGTGAAGAAGAGTGATCTGACAGGTGCTGTATCTTCTGTAAAAGCTTCGGAACTTAGTAATACTCCTGCTGCAGGTATTGAAGTTGCATTGCAGGGGAAGGTTCCTGGGGTGTTCATTTCGAAGAAAAGTGGTAAGCCAGGTGAAACTGCGGATATCAAAATTCGTGGTGTTGGTTCATTTAATGGCAGTGGACCTTTATGGATTATTGATGGTGTAGCTCAAAGTCCGGGTACTGAATTTAATATGAATGATGCCGAATCCGTTGAGATATTGCGAGATGCTTCTGCTGCTGCAATTTATGGTGCCGCTGCGGCGAATGGTGTAGTTATAGTAACGACAAAAAGAGGAAAGAAGGGAGAAGGTAAAATAAGTTTTAATGCTTATGTTGGATTTAATAATCCTACAAACCTTCCGGATATGCTTAATTCACAACAATTAAAACGTTTAAAAATTGAAGATTGGAACGGTCATGGTAAAATGACAGATGCGGATATGCACAATTATCCGCTCTATCCGCTTGTTATCAATGGCGAATCAACAACTAAGAATGCATATGCATATGGACTGGATTATGAACCTACTAATACTGATTATAACTGGAAGGATCAAATCTTTTCTCAAGGATTGACTCAAAATTATGATTTGTCTTTTACTAAAGGTACGGACGACTATAATTATTATGCATCATTTAATTATTATAATGAAAAAGGGACTTATGTAGATACTGATTTTAAACGTTACTCTTTCCGTTTGAATTCAGATGTAAAGGTTACTAAATGGTTATCTTTTGGAGAATCATTACAATTGACATATACAGAAGATAATCCAAATTCAAATGCTGATTATTTGAATAATTATATGCGTACTCTTCCTTTTATGATGCCTTATGATGCAACAAATCAACCGGGAGGTTACGGATATTTTCCAAAAACAAACGCCGATGGTTCTACTATAATTGATCCGATTACAGGTAGTCCGACTACAATCAAAGAAATGTTGGAGGGTTATGATGGGAGTAATTTATTGGCAGATGAATTATCTACGCATATTAAAAATGATAAGTTCAATTTAAATGGGAATGTATTTGTTAAGATCCAACCAATAAAAGATTTTTCTATTACTGCGACTTTTGCTGGTGGTGTTGGTATGGGAAGTGCTCATGTTGAGCGTGAAAAATATCAGTATCATGCTCAGAAAAAGCAGATGACTGCTTCTGTTTCACAAAATTTGGATCGTGGTTATGGATTCACAGGACAAATAGTAGCAAATTATAATAAAGTATTTAATGAAAAACATTCACTTGCCATAATGTTGGGTGCTGAAGGTCAGAAATCTTATGGAACTAAATTGAATGCGTATGCTGCCAATATGTTAGGAGATATCTATCAAATATCTTTGGCTGATCCGGAAAATAGAACGATCCAAGACGGCTATAGTAACAATGCATCTTTATCTTATTTTGGACGTGTAAATTATAGTTATAAAGATAAATACTTGTTTATGGCATTGGTCAGACGGGATGGATACGATCGTTTCGGACCTAAAAATCGTTGGGGGACATTTCCTTCATTTTCTGCTGCATGGAGAATTAGTGATGAGAAATTTATTACTGAAAGACATTGGGATTGGTTGTCCGGTTTGAAAGTACGTGCATCTTGGGGTGTATTGGGTAATTCTGGAATTCCTCAATTCTTATATACTTCGAATTATATCACTCCTTATGCTAATTATACGCTTGGTTCCGGTCAGAATTCAGTAACAGGTATAAGACTAGACTATTTGGCGAATGAGAACATTAAGTGGGAGGAAATCTCAACGACAAATATTGGTTTAGACGTTGCTTTGTTAAGGAATGCATTGACATTCTCATTTGATTGGTATGTTAAGAATACTACGGATGCATTATTTAAAAGTACTTTACCGAGTATGGTTGGTATGGGAAAAGGCGAGAACATAACCCAGACTCCTCCTTATACAATGAATGTTGGTAAAATTAGAAATATAGGATGTGATTTCGAAATTACTTATCGTAATAACATAGGAAAGGATTTCAATTATTCAATTAATGGAAACTTGGGATTCTTTAAAAATGAAGTTTTAGGGACGAATGAGACAAATGATATTTTGATCTCGGGGAGCGTTTTACGTGGTGGAGCAAATGTTTCCTATACACAAAAAGGATTGCCGATGGGGACATTCTTTGGGTATGATGCCATAGGTGTATTCCAAACACAAGAAGAAGTTGATGCTTATAATCAGAAAGCTAAAGATTTAGGTTGGAATGCTTACCAGGAAACAGGCACTGGTCTCGGTGATTTAATTTTTAGAGATACTAATGGCGATGGACATATAGATTCGAAAGATATAACGAATGTGGGGGATCCTTGGCCGGACTTCACTTATGGTATTAATCTAAGTTGTAATTATAAGTTTTTAGATTTTAGTGTGTTTTTTCAAGGAGTACAGGGGAATGAGATTTTTAATGATTTCAGGACTAAGACACATACATTCTTTGCTGATTATAATACAACAACTTATGCACTGAATCGTTGGACCGGACCTGGAAGCACCAATAAAAATTTTAGAATGAGTTCTGCTGACCCTAATCAAAATGAAGGAAAGGCTTCATCTTGGTATATTGAAGATGGTTCTTATCTAAGAATGAAGAATATTCAATTGGGAGTTAGTTTGCCTAAGAAATGGTTAGATAAAACTTTTATCTCAAAATGTCGATTCTATGTTTCGGGACAAAATCTTTTGACATTTACAAAATATGAGGGGTTTGATCCGGAATTCGCAACTAATAGTAATACGGCTTACGGTATTGATTCAGGTATTTATCCTCAGAGCAAGTCTGTATTGTGTGGTGTTCAAATTGATTTTTAATTTACTAAAATCTTAGTTTAAATGAAAGCATATATTAAGATAACAACATTGGCTATTCTTTTGGGTCTTTCTGTTTCGTGTGAAGACTTTTTAGATATCGAAAATTATAGCGGGATACCTGCTGATGATTTTATTATGTCTGTAGATAATGCTCAGTCTGCTGTAAATGGAGCTTATTCTGGATTATACGGATTGAATTTGTTCCGTGCAAGAATTTATTATTATTTAGATTTCGCAACAAATGAGTTGGAATATAGAGCTGCTGATGAAGTTCTTAAACCATTAGTGAATTTTGGCTATTTTGATGGTTCCATTTGGGTGGCAACTTATTGGAAGAACTTATATTCGTTAGTTGCTTCATCCAATGATGCTTGTTCAAAAATATACCGGTTGCGTAACAGTGGCACTTTGGTAGAGTCAGAAAATCAACAATTAGATCAAATGATTGGAGAATGTAATTTTCTACGTGGTTTAGGATATTTTTACCTGACTCGTTCTTTTGGTGATAAGCTGCCTTCACATCCTGAATATAAACCGGAAGAATTAGGTGTACCTATCGTGGATACTTTGGTCGTTTCTAAAGATCAATTATTGAAATCCCGTAATACTTTAGGAGAATGTTGGGGTGAAATTATTAAAGATTTTGAAACCGCTTATAATTTGCTTCCGGCTTCATGGAATGCAGAAAAACTTGGTGCTGTTACTAAAGGTGCTGCGGCTGGTTATTTGGGACAGGTTTATATGTATTTGAAAGAGTATGATAAAGCTAAAGATTGGTTTGAGAAATCAATGGCTATTGGTGGCTATCAATTAGCTGAGAAGTACGCATGGAATTTCGATATTGATCATGAAAATAATTCAGAATCAATCTTTGAAGTCCAATTTCAAACAATTACATCGGATATAGTATTAGCTTCATATATGTGGAGAAGTTTTGGACCGGATCCAAAACATTGGGGTACTGTTAATGTATCACAACAGTATGTAGATAAGTTTAGTGGCGGTTTTTTGTTGGAACAGATTACCTATGATGATATTATTGCGCATCCGGAGAATTATATAAAACTGAAGAACCCTCGTAGGGCTTTGACTTTGGTAGCAGAAAAAGCTTATAATCAAACTGTAGGTCAAAGATATACTACACGAAACGATTTTTTTAGCTCTTATACAGGAAATTGGGATGAATTGGCAGTAGAGATTAATGAGCAAATGAAAGCAGAAGGTATACGTAATTTTGATATAAAAGAAGATGATGTATATTGGGGGACGATAGATAGTAAATATGTAAAAGTAATTTCTACTGCAGCAGAAAAGGATAATGATCCGCGTATGTATGATTCTTTCTATGTCCCGAATAGGGATAGTCTTTCCAATCACTGGGATGGTCGAGATACTTATACATATACTACTAATTATTATGGATTTAAGAAGTATATACCTTATAATTCAGTAGATAGTTGGACAGCAGAAGGTTTACCGGGTTTTGATGGCTTCAATTCTATTAATCAGCGTGTTTTCCGTTTAGGGGACATGTACCTTCAATATGCAGAAGCGTGCTATCGTTGTGGTGATGAGTCTAAAGCAATTGAATATATGAATAAAGTAAGAAGACGTGCATGGGGGTATGCTATTGACGTTCCATCATTGGTTGATTTTACTTCGGGCGATTTTATGACTGCTTTAGTTTCCGAAAGAGAAAAAGAACTCTGTTTGGAAGGTCATTTGTGGTTTGATTATTTACGTTTGAATTTGGCGGAAGAACTGTGTAAATCACGTGGCTTTGATCCTATGAAACATCATCGTTTGCCAATTCCTTTATCTGAACGGCAAATTGTAGGCATGGATGTTTTGTTGCAAAATAGTGGATATTAATAAATTATTTTTCGGGGTGTAATGCCCCGGTATATTGTTTAATTTTAAATAATAAAATTATGAAAAGTAAAAGTACTTTTGTTGTATTAACAGCAATGTTATTAGGTTTATCTAATTATTCTATGGCTCAGGACCCGACTTATTTCGAGGATTATAAAACAATGGATATTTATAAGACGGATGCTGAGATTACGATAGATGGAGTTGATAATGAAGATATTTGGTCTTCTAGTGATGTTATAGAGCAGACAGCCGATAGAATTTTGGCTAATAATCCGGGAGAAGGGGAAAACCCGACAGGCTATGCTCTTTCGTATAAAGCAGTATATGATAATGACTATTTGTATTTGTTTATTAAAGTAAAGGATAATACTTATATTCCTTATGATAAAGAGCAGATGACAGGTGATACTAATGTTGACAATATAGAATTATATTTTAGCCCGATAGACGAACGGGGATCTGCTGATGTTTCTTATTTACCGGGTTTAAAGCCGGATCTAAGTGAATCTCAATTACGTATTTCTGTTGGGAGTGACAGTTATGCATCCGGTACCGGATATGTGAAAGAGAATATTATAGATGGTAAAATCTCCGGTTATAAGTATGTGACTAAACAAGTAGAAGGAGGTTATAATGTTGAAGTAATGTTAAGCTGGGATATTGTAATTTCCGATGACTACTATGATGATAAACTTGTTGAAGGTCAAAAGATATTTTTTGATTTGGAAGGAGCTGATTGTGTAGACTATGCAAATGGTCGTAAAGTAATCTTGGGTTGGTCTGGTGATGATTTCTTTGCCTGGAAACGTAATTCAAAATATGGGGAGATGAACTTTAAGGGAATGGCAGCAACAAGTATTTCTACAAAAGAAATTGCTGAAATTAAATATCTTTTTGCTAATGATGAGTTGACATTAACAGGTGTTGATATTAACACTGACGTTACTATTTATGATTTGAGTGGGCGTAAGGTTGCAACAACAAATTATAGGGGCACTCCTATTAATTTAGGAAATTTGATCTCCGGAGTATACTTGGTACAGGTGAAAGATGCTGAAAACTTTAAAATTATAAAATAGTCTATTGCTAATTTTGGGGCAGGAGTAGTTATATATCCTGCCCTATTAAATAAGATATGGGCATTATTCTTTCTTTAATAATTGTACTATGAAATTCTTACCTCTATTTTCTTTATTCATTTTGTTATTTTTCTCTTGTACCAAGTCGAGAACAGTTTGGTTAGATGAACTTGATTTGTCCAATGCAGATCAAGCAACGGGAATTACTCGTGCAAATCAATCAATGTGGAGAACGCCATTAGTGATAGCGTCGGATACATTTGCACGTGGAATTGGAACTCATGCTTTCGGTGTGATAAGGGTACAACTTGATGGAAAAACAAATTTTTTTGAAGCACTAGTGGGAGTTGATGATTCAGCACCGGAAGGTGAGTTAAAACAGAGTTCGGTTGAATTTGTTGTGATTGGTGATGGTCATATTTTATGGCGTAGTGGGATTATGCACGGTGGGGATAAGGCGAAAAGAGTAACTGTTTCTCTTAAAGGAATAAGTTCTCTTATCCTCCGTACAGATCATGCAGGAGATGGAATTGTTGGAGATCGTGCAGATTGGGTGAATGCAAAATTTGAATTTGTAGGTAAAGCTCCTTATACGGTACAGAGAAAACGTGAGGCAGATTACATACGAACGCCCAAAGCTCCCGTTATTCCTCTCATTAATGCACCTTATAGATATGGTGCCTGTCCCGGAAATTCTATTTTATTTACGATTCCGGTTTCAGGAGAGCGACCGATGAACTTTACTATTGCTGATTTACCTTCAGGCTTATCACTTGATTCATCAACGGGTATTGTTACTGGTAAAATAGATGTAGCAGGTGTTTACAACATGAAGGTGACGGCTACGAATGTCCATGGAACGGATTGTAGAGAAATTATTTTCGAAATTGGTGATAAGTTAGCGTTGACTCCTCCAATGGGATGGAATAGTTGGAACGTTTTTGGCGCTGATATCAGTGATGAGAAGATACGTAAAATGGCCGATGCAATGGTCGACTTAGGCTTGACTAATTATGGATATGCTTATAGGACAGCGTGGTGGTAAATATAATGCGGTTATGCCAAATGAAAAATTTCCGGATATGAAAGCCTTGGTTGATTATGTTCATAGTAAAGGTTTGAAAATAGGTATTTATTCGTCTCCGTGGGTGCAAACATTTGCCGGTTATGTTGGAGGAAGTGCGGATACTCCGGATGGAAAAGTTATTAATTCATCTCGTAGGGTAGGAAAATATTCTTTTACTAAAAATGATGTAAAACAATGGGCTGAATGGGGATTTGATTATTTGAAATATGATTGGGTAACAAATGATATAGAGAATACAACGGAAATGGCGCGACAATTAAAGAAGTCGGGTAGGGATATTGTGTTTACAATATCTAATGCGGCACCTTTTGAACTTGCCGAAGATTGGGCCGATTTGACAAATGCGTGGAGAACGACGGGGGATATATATGATTCCTGGTGTAGTATGGCTACTATTGGATTTCTGCAAAATAAATGGCAACCTTACGCGGCTCCCGGTTCTTGGAATGATCCGGATATGTTAATTGTCGGTAAAGTGGGCTGGGGAGACAGTATACGTACGACCCGTCTCTCTCCGGATGAACAATATGTACATATGTCTTTATGGAGTATTTTGTCTGCACCACTGTTAGTTGGTTGTGATTTGAGCTTGATGGATGATTTTACATTGAGTCTGTTGACTAATAGGGAAGTTCTTGAAATTAATCAGGATATAGCCGGAATACAAGGTGGTCGTGTCTATAAGGATGATGATAAAATGATAGATATATTTAAATGACGGGAATCTGGCTGTTGGATTATTTAATTTGGGAGAGGAAGCACAACATATATCTGTGAAATGGGATGATCTTCATTTGAAAGGTAAGCAAATTGTTCGTGATTTATGGAAGCAAGAAGATTTGGGAATATTTGATTCGGAATTTTCGTCATTGGTTCCATCTCATGGCGTAGTATTTGTGAAAATTGTGCCTGTTAAATAGTAAAAGAAGATAAAGAATGGGTAATCAGATAGCTAAGATCGGAAATCTGCTTTTTATGTTTTTCGTGCTATGTAACCATTGGTTGACAGCGCAGGAATATCTGGAAATATCATTGGGTGGAAGCATAGATGGGAGTGGAGTACAGATTCGTGTTTATCTTCCTGAAAACCCTAATGGAGGAGCTGTAATCGTTTGCCCTGGTGGTGGCTATCGTTTTTTAGAAATGGATAAAGAAGGATATGCGTATGCTCCATGGTTTAATGAGAGGGGGATTGCTTGTATTGTTTTGAAATATAGATTGCCGGATGGTAAATCCGGTATCCCTTTAATAGATGCAGAACAAGCTATCAGACTAGTTAGAGATTATGCTAAGGAATGGAATATAAATCCGGGTAAAGTGGGAATTATGGGATCTTCTGCCGGAGGTCATGTTGCTTCCACTCTTGCAACGCATTTTGCAGCGGATACTCGTCCTGACTTTCAGATTTTATTGTATCCGGTTATAACGATGAATCCCTTATTAATGCATAAAGGTTCGTCAGAAGAATTATTAGGTAAAAGAGCAAAAAAAGAATTGATAAAACATTATTCAAATGAAAAGTGGGTAACAGAAGAAACGCCTATGGCTTTTATAGCTTTGAGTGATGATGACAATATTGTATCTTCTGTTAATAGTATTGGTTATTATTTAGCTCTAAAAAAACATCATGTTCCCTGTGAGTTACATATTTATCCTACAGGTGGTCATGGTTGGGGAATGAATAAAAATTTCTTGTATTATAATCAATTGACTACTTCTCTTGAGTTGTGGCTTCAAAATCTATTATCGTCTGAAAAGAAGTAAAAACAGTAAAAGTATAATTCGTAATTAATAAATGCAGATGAAGAAAAATCTATTGTTATTGGCTTTTTTGACTGTTACAGGAATAAGTGTGGCTGTGTCTTCGGGCCGGTACGCTGAAATCACGAATCCTAAACTTACAAATATAAACAGAGAGCCAGCAAGAGCGACTTTCACCTCTTTTGAAGATGAGCAAAGTGCATTGCGTAACCAGCGTTCTTCCGGTTCTTGTTATCTTTCTTTGAATGGGAAATGGAAGTTTAATTATGTTGAAACGCTTGATGAACGACTAAGAGATTTTATGAATCCATCTTTTGATGCTGGTAAATGGTCGGATATTATAGTTCCGGGCAATTGGGAACGTCAAGGTTTTGGAGTGCCTATCTATGTGAATGTGTCGTACGAATTTATTTCTCCGGGGTTTCCCCCATATTGGGATAAACCTAACCCTCCTTATGTTCCTAAAGATTGGAATCCTACAGGAACATATCGCCGTGAATTTAATCTGTCGGGAGATTGGGATGGAAAAGAAATTTTTTTGAGTTCTGATGGAGCAAAGGGAGCTGCTTATTACTACATTAACGGTTCTTTTGTCGGGATGAATAAAGAAGCAAAAGTTCCGGCTCGTTTTAATATAACTCCGTATGTAAATAAAGGGAAAAATGTGATTGCTGTACAAATACATCGTTTATCTGATGCTACTTATTTGGAAGGACAGGATTTTTGGCGCTTATCAGGATTTGAACGTGATATTTATTTATATGCCCAACCCAAACTGCGTATTCAGGATTTCCGAGTGCAAACTCCTTTAAGTAAAGACTATAAGGACGGTTTATTCTCGTTGGACGTGAATTTGGATAATATGACGGGGCAACCGGCTTCAGGAAGTGTGAGCTATAAGATAATTGGTGGGAATGGAAAGGAGATTGTTTCATCACAAAAGAAATTTAATACTGTACAAGACAGTGCGGTTATTGCTTTCCCGGTTTGTCGGTTAACTGATGTTCAGCACTGGACAGCCGAAACGCCTAATTTATATACATTGTTGTTAACATTGAAAGATGCCTCAGGAGAGATTTTAGAAGCAACAGCAACAAAAATCGGATTTCGTACGATTGAGATAAAAGATCGTAGATTATTGGTGAATGGACAACCTATTCTGATTAAGGGAGTGAATCTGCATGAGCATGATGAAATTACGGGGCATTATGTACAGGAAGAGTTAATGAGGAAAGACTTTGAATTGTTTAAACGGTATAATGTGAATACGGTTCGTACCTCTCATTATCCGCAACAAGAGCGCTTTTATGAATTGTGTGATGAGTACGGGATTTATGTGATAGATGAAGCCAATATAGAATCACATGGTATGTGGTATGATTTACGTAAAGGAGGAACTTTGGGAAATAATCCGGATTTTATAGATGCTCATCTGTCACGTACAATGAATCTTTATGAACGTGATAAGAATCATCCAAGCGTCATTATTTGGTCACTGGGGAATGAAGCCGGAAATGGGATTTGTTTCTATACGACATATCGTTGGTTGAGAGAGCAGGATACTTCACGTCCCATTCAGTATGAACAAGCATGGATGCAGTGGAATACGGATATTTTCTGTCCGATGTATCGCACGCCGGCACAGATAGAAGCGTATGCCAATGATCCTAGAGCAGACCGTCCGTTAATCTTATGCGAATATGCGCATGCCATGGGTAATAGCTTGGGCAATTTCCAGGATTATTGGGATGTAATTCATAAATATCCTATTCTTCAGGGAGGCTGTATTTGGGATTGGGTAGACCAAGGAATGTTGGAACATACGAAAGATGGTAAAAAGTATTGGACATACGGTGGTGATTATGGTGGAGCCGGAACTCCTTCTGATGGTATATTCTGTATCAATGGTTTGGTTTATCCCGATAGAAGTGTGAAACCTGCAACGGAAGAAATGAGAAAGGTATATCAAAATGTGCGTTTTGTGAATTTTGATCCGATAAAGGCGACGGTTGATGTATACAATGATTTTGCTTTTACGAATTTGAATAAATATGATTTTACTTATACGATAAAAGGTAATGGGGAAAAGATATATGAAGGCTTGTTTTCTGTGGATGTTGAGCCCTATCAAACGAAAACTGTTATGTTGAAAAACTTACCTTCATCTGCTCCTTCTTCCGTTGATTATCAGATTGTATTTGAGGCGAAAAATAGAGACACCGTACCATTTATTCCGGTTGGATATGTGATTGCACATGATCAAATGGCCATTAATACTTATCAGAAAGAAAAGGCGGCTTTTATTACTCCTGCTAAAATTACGGAAGATGCAAACCTAATTATGGCTTCAGGAAAGGATTTTAGTGTCATTGTAGATAAAGCCAGTGGATTATTGGTGTCCTATGAATATAAAGGCAAAGAATATATCTTGTCGCAATATGGACCCAGACCTTCTTTTTGGAGAGCTCCGACCGATAATGATTTTGGATTTAAGAATTTTAGCGTGCTAAAGGAATGGAAAAAGATATCGGAACAACTGCCGGTAGTAAAGGGTATAAATATTGATGAATCTAACGGAACAATCTCCTGTGTTTACGCTTATTCAAAACCGTTTGTAGAGTGGAAAATTACCTATAAAGTGTTTGATAATGGTGCTGTTAAAGTAGATAATGATATTGTCACGGGCAATGCGGATTTTCCATTCATTCCACGTGTAGGGTTACGAATGCAATTGCCTGTTGAGTTTAGCCAGTTGACATATTATGGACGTGGTCCATGGGAAAATTACAGCGATAGAAAAACATCTTGTTTTATTGATAAATATTCATGTAAAGTAAGTGATTTGTATGAAGATTATATTCGTCCGCAAGAAAATAACCATCGTACGGATGTCTAGTTTCTTTAAGGTACCTTGGATTGATGATTTGAAGATCAGGGGAAATTGGGGGC
>OGEG01001919.1_pt1 | contig 12136 bp, 6 predicted proteins | sample 1570621 | NCBI WGS metagenome assembly OGEG01 (sample SAMEA2582130, study PRJEB24529) | metagenome | biome: Human gut stool | place: China | collected 2011 | reverse complement strand
TATCATCGCTTCTTATCTTTGGAATATGTTTGACTTTGGTGTACCGATGTGGAGCCGTGGCGGTGTACCTGCCCGTAACTTGAAGGGGTTGATCACTTTTGACCGGAAAATCAAAAAAGACTCCTATTACTGGTATAAAGCTAACTGGAGCAAAGATCCCGTACTCTACCTGACCCAGCGTCGCAACATCGACCGCGAACGAAAACATACTTCTGTCACTGTTTATTCTAACATAGGTACACCGCAAGTGTATCTTAATGGAAAAGAACTGACGGGTATACGCCAAGGCTACACGGATGTGCACTATGTCTTGGCTGATGTAACCTTGGAACAAGGTAAGAATACAATTAAAACCGTTGCAACATATAATGGAAAAGAATACACTGACGAGATTGAATGGAACTATACCGGCGAAAAGAAGCGAAGTGCCGATTGGAGTGAAAACAAAGAAGAGCACGCAGGTTGGTAATCGGAGACGTTTCTGTATGTAATCTGAAAAATGTTGAATCTAAAATATAAAAGCCTATGAATGAAATGAGAAAGAATCTCTTTTAAATGGAAAACAAGTATTTATCATTAACTAATCTAATAATTTATGAAAATTGAAAAGTTTTATTTGTTTCTGCTAGCTTGCTTTGTCGCGATAGGAGCATATTCGCAAGATGGGCAACAGAAAATGACTGGTGATGAAAAGAGTCAGCAGCAAAGTGATGCAAAAGTTAAGATTACCGGGCAGGTCTTTGATGAGAGCGGTGAAGGAATACCTGGAGCGAATGTTACTCTTAAAAGTAATCCCACCAGTGGAACTGTCACAGATCTGGATGGTAAGTTTATTTTGATGGCTTCTCCTCAAAAGGATGTGCTGGTAGTCAGCTTTATTGGATATAACACACAAGAATTTCCACTGAAAGGGAAAACAAACGTTACCATCCAACTCTCACAAAACGTAAATGAACTGGATGCGGTGGAAATTGTGGCATTCGGAACACAAAAGAAGGAGAGTGTGATTGGTTCTATCACTACACTTTCGCCAAAGAGCCTGAGAGTGCCGAGCAGTAATATGACAACTGCATTGGCAGGTCAGGTAGCCGGTATTATTTCTTATCAGACATCAGGAGAGCCGGGTGCGGACGATGCTAGCTTTTTTGTACGTGGTATCGCATCTTTTGGATTTAACACCAGTCCTTTGATTCTGATTGATAACATTGAATCTACAAGTACGGACTTAGGGCGTTTGAATCCCGATGATATCTAAAGGTTTTCAATCATGAAAGATGCCATGGCAACGGCCCTTTACGGTTCGAGAGGAGCTAATGGAGTCGTTCTAGTAAAGACAAAAGAGGGAGAGAGAGGAAAAACTAAGTTTGATGTAAGAATAGAGGGAAGTAATTCTCGTCCGACCAGTAATATTGAGTTGGCAGACCCTGTCACTTACATGAAATTGCATAATGAAGCCATCTTAACACGTGATCCTTCCGCCCCTGTCATGTATAGTGATGATAAAATAGACAGAACCGTTCCGGGATCTGGTTCTATCATTTATCCTACAAATGACTGGAGAAGGCAACTAATGAAGAACTCGACCTGGAATGGAAGAGCCAACATGAGCATCAGTGGCGGAGGAAATTCGGCTACGTATTACGTGTCTCTGCGATATACCAAAGACCAGGGTTTGCTCAACGTAGACGGCAAGAACAACTTCAACAACAATATCAATCTTCAGACTTATCAGATGAGGGCTAATGTCAACATCAATGTGACAAAAACGACCCAGGTAAGAGTAAACTTAAGTGGAATCTTTGACACTTATGAAGGTCCTATTTATTCGGGATCGGATATTTATAAGATGGTAATGAAGTCTAATCCTGTACTTTTTCCCGCTGTATATCCTACCGATGAACAACATAAATATATCAAACACATTCTTTTTGGAAACAGCGATGACGGAAGTTATCTTAACCCGTATGCTGAAATGGTAAAAGGATATAAGGAATATGAGAATACGACTCTTCTTGCTACATTAGGTGTTACGCAGGACTTGAACTTTATCACTAAAGGTTTGAAATTTGAAGGTTTCTTCAACGTTTCTCGTAAATCATATTACGGTCAGACCAGACAATATAAGCCATATTACTATGCTTTAAGTTCTTATGATTTCATGACAGAGAAATATTCTATCGAAAACATCAATCCTGACTCCGGAACGGAATACCTTGATTTTAGTCCCGGTGACAAGACTGTCAACAATGTAATGACAATCGAAACGAGAACCAGTTATAATCAGACTTTCGGTGATCATTCCGTAGGTGGTCTTATCGTTACTCAGTATATCGACAGTAAGAATCCAAACTACAAAACTTTGCAGGAGAGCTTGCCTTCAAGAAATATGGGTGTGTCGGGACGTTTTACTTATGCCTATAGTGACCGCTATTTCACGGAGTTCAATTTTGGATACAATGCTTCCGAACGCTTTGATAAGAAACACAGATGGGGATTCTTTCCGTCCGTCGGTGGTGGCTGGATGATTTCGAACGAACCATTCTTCCAACCGCTCAGTTCAAAAATTACGAAATTGAAACTAAGAGCCTCATACGGTTTGGTGGGAAATGATAAGATTGGCAGAGTCGATGAACGTTTCTTATATCTGTCTAATGTGAATATGAATGCAGGTGGAGCATCTTTCGGGTATGAAAACAAATATAGCAGACCGGGCGTAAATGTTTCACGTTATGCTAATCCTGCCATTGGATGGGAAAAATCCCGTAAAGCTAATTTCGCATTGGAAGCTTCTTTCTACGGATTTGACCTGATAGCTGAATATTTCACAGAACATCGTACTGACATATTACAGAAAAGAGCCAGTATTCCAAGCGTAATGGGATATCAGGCAGACGTATATGCTAACATTGGCGAGACCAAAGGACACGGTGTGGATCTTGATTTAAAGTATCAAAAGAACCTTAACAAAAACGCTTTTTTGATAGTACGCGGAAACTTAACCTATGCGCATAGTGAATATCTGAAATATGAAGATAACACGTATGATAAGGAATGGTGGAAATACAAAATAGGCTACTCGCCCAACCAGAAGTGGGGATACATTGCGGAAGGGCTATTTATAGACGATGCGGAAGTGGCCAACTCTCCTGTACAGTTTGGTGATTATAAAGCCGGAGATATCAAATACCGGGATATGAATGGAGATGGAGTAATTAATTCATTGGATCAAGTTCCTATTGGACATCCGACTAGTCCGGAAATCAACTATGGCTTTGGATCAACATTTAGCTATAAAGGTTTTGACATCAATTTCCAGTTCCACGGCTCGGCGCAGTCTTCTTTCTGGATTGATTATGATAAGATGTCTCCATTCTTTAAAGATTCGAAGATGTCTCAGAAAACTAATAATCAACTAGTGAAATTTATTGCAAATAGCTATTGGTCGGAAAGTAACCGCAATCGTTATGCAACATGGCCCAGATTGTCAACCACTTCTGTTGCCAACAATAAAGAACTGAGTACATGGTTCATGAGAGACGGTTCCTTCTTACGACTGAAATTGGTTGAACTGGGATATACAGTACCTCAAAAAATTGTGAGCAAATGGGGTATGTCCAATCTGAGGCTCTATATGTCTTCTACCAATCTTTTTGTTTTGAGTAAGTTCAAGGATTGGGATGTGGAATTGGCAGGTAATGGTCTTAATTATCCGTTACAACGTGTATTCAATATTGGTGTAAATGTAAGTTTCTAAAAAGAATGGTTATGAAAAAAATCAAAATATGTATATTGTCATGTTTGTCGGTGTTTATATTGACATCATGTGAACTGAATATCGTCCCGGATAACATACCGACCATTGAAGACCATGCTTTCGCCTTGAGAAAAGAAGCGGAAAAAGTCTTGTTTACTTGCTACAGGTATATGCCTAGTGACGGAAGTCTCAAAAATAATGTAGCTTTGCTTGGTGCCGGTGATTTTTGTATTTCCGATGTTTTCCGGAGCTATTTGGGAACCAGCGCCTGGTATATAGCCCAAGGATTGCAAAAGTCCGATTCACCATATTGTGCTCAATGGGGACATTTATATGAGGGAATTGCTTATTGTAATATTCTGATTGAGAATATACATACTACACCGGATATGGATGATAGCGAGAAAAACAGATGGATCGGTGAAGTGGAATTTTTGAAAGCTTATTATCATTTCTATCTGATCAGGATGTATGGACCGATTCCTATTATGGATCGATATGTTCCGGTAAGTAGTAGTACGGAGGAAATGCATCCTTATCGGGAGACATTGGACAGTTGTTTCAATTATGTGACAGAAACTTTGGACAAGGTGATTGCTAATCCGGATGTTCCGGCTAAAATAGAGAATGAAGCTGAAGAACTGGGACGAGTGACCGTAGGTATGGCTAAAGCATTGAAAGCGAAAGTTCTGGTAACCGCTGCAAGTCCATTGTTCAATGGAAATATGGATTATGAGGTAATTGCAGATAATAGAGGTGTGAAAATCTTTAATCCGGTTAAAACGGAAGAGGAGAAGAAGCAGAAATGGATAAAGGCTGCAGAAGAGTGTAAAGATGACATTACTTATCTCGAAGATTTGGGATTCGGTTTATATTATTTTGATGATCCCACTGTGGTCATGACAGAGTCCGACAAGCTGATGATGAATTTGCGAGGTGCTGTCACTGAGAAGTGGAACAAAGAAGTGGTATGGGCAAACTCTCAGTCATGGGTCGGTTCGGGTTCTTATGACAACTATCAGATACAGGCAATGCCGCGTGACTTGGTTCCCGGCAGAAATGCTAAGAATGCTACGAACAGAACCAATCTGGGTGTTTCTCTTGGACTGACTAACTCATTTTATACTAAACATGGGGTTCCTATAGAAGAAGATAAGACATGGGATTATGCTAATAGATTTGAAGTGCAGGCTCCCACGCCGGTGGAAGCTGAGCCCGGATATGAGAATACTATTATGCTGAATTATAAAACGGGAACAGTCAAATTGAATCTGGAACGTGAACACAGATATTATGCCAGCTTAGGCTTTGACGGCGGTATTTGGTTCGGACAAGGAAAGACGGGACTTTCGGGCTTGTATTCGGTGAATGCGCGTAAAGGAGGAAATGTGTCTCCCATTCCGGCAGATCACTCTCAGAACCTGACTGGTATTTGGCCTAAGAAAGTGGTTAACTACAAGACGGTCATGTCCGATGCGGCTTCCGGATTTACATCGGTCACTTATCCGTTCCCTGTTATCCGTATGGCTGATTTGTATTTGATGTATGCCGAAGCTTTAAATGAAAAAGGAGAGGATTATGCTACGGTATTGCCATGGATCGATATGGTGAGAGAACGTTCGGGACTTCAAGGCGTAAAAGAAAGTTGGGACCAATATGTAGGAAACAGCAAGTATGCTACTCAGACTGGTCTACGACAAATCATCATGCAGGAGCGTCGTATTGAGTTAGCATTTGAAGGACATTATTTTTGGGATGTCCGTCGGTGGAAAACTGCGACAACAGAATTGACACAGCCATTGACCGGTTGGAAAGTCCGTTATGGAGAAACTGATGTAGATTATTATAGTGAGAACTTAGTGCTTGTCCGGGATTTCACTCCCAAAATGTATTTCTGGCCTATTGATATCGGTGAGTTGAGAAAAGATCCTAACTTAGTTCAAAATTATGGTTGGTAAGTAATTAAAGTGACATTTGATTTATGAAAAAGATAATATACAGTAGCCTTTTAGTACTAGCCATCACATTGCTGCCTAGTGCTTGCGATAACGATAGTGATATGAATTCTCCCCATGGAAGTACGACTCCGCCTGAACAGGTAGTATTGAATGGTGTCAAAAATCTGCCGGGAAAGTCTATAATCTATTTTACACAGCCCAGTGATAAGAATTTTCTTTATATGAAGGCTGTATATATGACAGAGATAGGAGAACGTTCGACCAATGCTTCGTATTTTGCCGACTCTGTAGTGGTGGAAGGATTTGAAAAAGCTGGTGAATATAATGTGAAGTTGTATTCTGTAAGTCCGGGTGAAGCCTATTCTGAACCTCTGGAAGTAAAAATAAATCCGGAAGAGCCGCCTTATATCACTGCTTATAAGGAGATGGAAATAAAACCGGATTTTGCCGGTATCCGGATAAAGACATCCAACACCAGCAATGAGACTCTTACTTTTTATGTGTACCGGAAGGATGCTACTGGAAAATGGACGGAAGCCGGAGCTTTATATACCAAAAAGCAAGAGATTAATGAGCCCATACGTGGTATGGAAGCCGTTCCTTCAGAATTTAGTGTGGTGGTGAAGGATAGGTGGGGACATCTTTCTGAAAGTAAGGAGATATCTCTGACTCCATATTATGAAGAGGAAGTAGATAAGAAAAAAATGGGATACTTGGCCATTGGCGAATACAAAGGTTATCTGGCACCGAATGCTAATACCCCAAAGAATCTGTATGACGGAATTATTGGAAGCAATAATACTTTTATGACCCTCACAACGGCGGGATATGATTTTACCAAGCCGAGTTCGGTGACACTGGACTTAGGGAAGAAGTTTAAGCTCAGCCGTATGATTGTCTATGGAAGAAGAAATGGAACTGATTATTCATCTATATTTGACGGTCTGTATCCGAAAGAAATAGAAATTTGGGGACGAAATGATAATAATGTAACCAAGTTTGATCCGGAAAATGATGAAGGATGGGTACGGTTATATCAAGGAGTATTGCCCAGAGCCGACGGTTCTGTTATTCCGGCGGCTATTGTCCCGTTAACTGATGCTGATAAGGAACTGGCAAGAGACGGCAATGAACTCGAATTTTCCGTAGATCTGGATGCATATAGATATGTGACGTTTGTTTGTATCAAGAATTATAATGTAGGAACATCTCGTATCAATGTGGCAGAACTTACTTTCTTTGGAACACCGGAGGATAAAATAATACAGTAATCGCTATATAAAAGACAAATATTATGAAGAAATTTATATTTATATCAGTCAGCATCTTGATATTTTGTTCCATTATATCTTGCGAGTCAATGGATGCGACTTATAAGGACTTTGTTAAGGATGGTCCAATCATGTATCTTACACGATTATCGAAAGATTCAATAACCGTGCGTAATGGGTGGGAAAGAGTGTTGATTTCATTTCCGATAGTGAAAGACGGGAGATCTACAAAGATTGCTCTTGCATTGAATCAAAGTGATACTGTCAGATATGAGTTGGCCAAAAATAAGAGGACGGATATTCTTTTAGAGAATATGCGGGAGGGGTCTATCATTTTTTCCGCCTGGCTGGAAGATGATGAGTTGAATAAATCATTGGCTACAGACTTTACAGGAACCATTTATGGGACACAGTACCAGAGCTATCTGTTAAATCGTTCCATTGTTTCTAAGAGTATGCAGAGTGGTAATCTGGTCATCAAATATTCCATGTTGCTGGACAGCACATTAGTGGCATCCAGGCTAACTTGGAACAAGGGAGGAGAAGAAACAACAAAAATTTCTTATTATAATAAGGAAGGACAGGACGTTTTAGAAGATTTTACAGGCGATTCTTTTATAATGGAAACCTTGTATGCTCCGCAGGAAAACGTATTGGATAAAATCTGGTCGAAACCTGTTAAATATACGAAGTAGCCTGAGTGGTCGGCCTGATTGTATTTTAAGGATGAGAAGGTGTGTCAAAAGTAACTAAGCTCTCCTCCTTCAAGAAGGGAATTTAGTTACTTTTGACATACCCCCTTATTCTCCAAATAATAAACATGCATATATGAAAATGATACATTATAAAATCATAATTCTATTATTGCTGGCATGGAGTCCTTGGGATTTGGTTTTACCTTGCCCCTCTATTTGTACGTCTGGCTTGCAGAATGATGATTTTGATATTCTAATGAAGAAGATTCGGGATGGGGTTGCAGAAAATCCGAATATTGATAAAGCTCTGGAGCTGTATGATGACGTCCAAGGATGTTTTATAGATATAGATTATGCCCGCCGGGATCGTACTAACTGGATGCCACTTATTCATGTGGATCGGTTGTATGACTTTGTATTTGCTTATACTCATCCAAAGAATTCCTATTATCAGAATGAAGATTTGTATCATAAGATAGTAAAGGGCTTGGAGTATTGGCAGCATCGTAATCCACATTGTAATAACTGGTGGTATAATCAGATTGCTGAGCCGCAGAAACTCGGTATTCTGCTTATTCAGATGCGTGTTGGTAAAAGGCAGATTCCGGAAGTATTGGAGACAAAGGTCTTGCAACGTATGCGGAAGGACGGCGGACATCCTGCCAGATGGACTGGAGCCAACCGGACGGATATTGCTTTACATTGGATTTATAGAGCTTGCCTTCAGAAGAATGATGTTGACTTGAAAACGGCTGTTGAGAATGTTTATAGTCCTCTATCATATACTGTGAAAGAAGGATTTCAGCATGACAACAGCTATTTTCAGCATGGCGTGCAGCTTTATATCGGTGGTTATGGAGACGAAATACTGAAAGGAGTAACACAGGTAGCTCTATATACTAAAGGAACGAAATATGCATTGGATGATGAGAGAATACAATTTCTGAGGCATTTTATGTGCGGCACTTATTATCAGGTTATACGTGGACAATACATGCTTTTCGATGTATTGGGAAGAGGAGTGAGCCGTAATAATGCTACCCAAAAGAGTCATGCCGCCTTGTTTGCCAAACGAATGCTGGAGCTCGACCCGGCACATATTGATGAATACAATGCGATTATAGCCAGATTGGAAGGCAAGAAGTCCGCCAACTATGGAATAAAGCCGTTACACACTCATTATTTCAGAGGAGACTATGCTCTTCATGTCCGTCCCCACTATACATTTGACGTTCGTATGGTTTCCAATCGTACCATGCGATGCGAATATGGGAATGGTGAAAATCTGAAAACCTATTTTATGTCCGACGGATGTACAAACATCGTGACCGAAGGGGACGAGTACGCCCGCATCTTTCCGGTATGGAACTGGAATCGTATTCCTGGAGTGACTGCTCCTCAACTGGATACCATTCCACGAACTGTAATTGATTGGCAAACGAAGGGAACTTCCGTATTTGCAGGAGGAGTCTCTGATAGTCTTTATGGCGTATCTGTTTATTCATATTTTGATACCTATGCTGATATAAATACCGCAGCTAAAAAGTCCTGGTTCTTTTTCGATGATGAAATCATTTGTTTGGGAGCGGGGGTTAATTCGACAGCCGGTGTACCGGTATGTACTACTATCAATCAATGTTTGCTTTCGAAAAAAGAGGTCATATTGTCGCAAAGTAAGAAGCATTCAGTAGTGAAAGAAGGAGATTTCGTCTATGATTCTCCCGAATGGGTATTGCACAATGGAATTGGTTATGTCTTTCCCGCCGGCGGAAATCTCTTTTTGAGCAAGAAGATACAGACGGGATCGTGGTACAGCATTAATCATACTGAATCTAAAAATGAGCAGCAGCAAGAGGTCTTTACTTTGGGATTTAATCATGGTTGTAATCCCCGGAATGCTACCTATGCCTATATCGTGGTGCCTGGGATTCATTCTGCCCGCAAGATGAATAACTACAGGAAGAGTCCCGTCGAAATTCTGGCGAATACGGATTCTATGCAGATAGTGAGGCATACGAAATTGGGAATATGGCAAATGGTATTTTATAAAGAGGGTACATTCCGTAACGGAGAGCTTTCTGTAAGTGTGGATAAAGCCTGTGCATTGATGATTAAGGATGGACACAGTGGTAATGCCGAACTGCATATTGCTGATCCTGGGCAGACACAATCTTGTATTAAAGTTGAATTGCTGATTCCTGAAATATCCAGCGAGCGAAAGACTGTTTTATGTGATTTTAGAAATACCGGTATCTATGCCGGTGCATCCAAAGCATATAAATTAAAAAATATATTATGAAGAAATTACTTTTGATTCTTTTTCTAAGCATAGCTTATTTATGCACGACACATGCACAATCGTTTACTAAACTCGAAGTGAAGCAATCGATGCGTAGGGTAGCCGATTGGCAGATCGGTCATTACAACAGAGCTGTTTATGGTGATCTCAACTGGGTGAATGCCACCTTTTTCCTGGGACTTGCTTATTGGGCAGAGATCGCCGAGAAGGACGATCAGGATGACTTCTATTATAAATGGCTGACCCGCCTGGGAAGTCGTAACTATTGGCAGGTAGATAAACGGATGTATCATGCAGATGATATTTGTATTGCTCAAACCTATCTGTATCTGTACGAAAAGTACAAGCAAAAGGACATGATTGTTCCTACTCTGGCGCGTACGGAGTGGGTGGTCGCCAATCCTCCTTCGGGTTCGTTTCAGTTGACTTACGGAGATGCCACGACATTAGAACACTGGACTTGGTGTGATGCTCTTTTCATGGCACCCCCCGTTTATCTGAAACTCTATAATATCACTGGTGATAAGAAATTCATTCGCTTTATGGATAAAGAGTACAAAGCGACTTACGAGTTCCTGTTCGATAAAGAAGAAAATCTCTTCTACCGTGACCACCGTTATTTTGATATGAAACGATGGAGAATAGCTGATATCACCTGGAACGGAAATACAGATAACGATAAAGCGATTGTTTACGGTTTGTATCCTTATCGTATTGCCAAACCAAAACCGGGAACATCGGATCAGGACAAGTATATTTTTGTAAAGACAAAATCCGAACGTTTCAAGGTGGCAAGAACCTTCCAGCAGTCTAACTATTATTCATTCATTGCTGATGATGTAATTAATAACAATCCGACGATTGTGAAGAATCCATTCCAATAAAAATAAGAGATTATGAAAAAGATTATACCTTTCTTTATTATGATATGTTGTTTGTTGGCAGTAAGCAGTTGCAGCTACGACAACTTTGAGGAACCTAAGGCTACATTGACCGGAAGAGCAATTTATGACGGTGAAGCAGTAGGGGTTAGAAGCGGAAGTTCAGAGTTTGCTTTATTCCAGGACGGCTATGCTTTGCATGGCTCTATTCCGGTGTATGTTGCGCAGGACGGAAGCTATTCCGTGTCCCTTTTCAATGGTGATTATAAATTGGTGCGTATGGGTAATGCTCCTTGGGAAAGACCTTCTAATGACACAATTTATATTACAGTGAAAGGAAACACTGTGCAGGATATTCCTGTGACACCGTATTTCTCTGTCAGAAACGTATCTTTTGCCAGAAACGGCAACAAGGTTACCGCACGGTTTACTATCAATAAAGTAGTTGCCGATGCCAATCTGGAGAATGTAGGTATCTATTTGGGAACAGGTATCCTGACGGATGAGAAACAAAAGGAAGCAGAATTGAAGTTGGGTAATACAGTTTCACTCAATCAGGAAAACACTGCTGAAATTGAGATTCCAAGTGGCTTACTCAATGAATCCTATCTTTACGCCCGTGTCGGAGTTAAATCAGACAAATCATCGGAATATTGTTACAGTCAATCTATTAAAGTAGCATTGAAATAAATAGCATCAAGAATGTAAATACCGGAGGGGGAGTATCACAACCTGATATTTCCCCTTTTTATCCAACTCATGAAAATATGATAGTACCTATTAAACGAACTTTGATTGCAATCGGCTTGATGTTGGCAGTGACGCTGCCTGCTTTCGCGTTGTCCGGTAATCCTGTGTTACCAGGTTTCCATGCTGATCCTGAAATTTTATATTCCAACAAGACTAAGAAATACTATATCTATTCCACCACAGACGGACAGCCCGGATGGGGTGGTTGGTATTTTACCGTTTTTTCGTCTGTTGACTTAAAGAATTGGAAGGATGAAGGGATAATGCTGGATTTGAAATCAGATCAGGTACCTTGGGCGGATGGTAATGCATGGGCACCTTGTATAGAGGAGAAGTTGGTAGGAGGAAAATATAAATACTTTTTTTACTACAGCGGTAATCCGAAAGCAGGCGGAGGAAAACAGATTGGAGTAGCCACGAGCGATTCTCCTACGGGGCCGTTTGTTGATTTAGGGCATCCCATTGTAACGGATTCGCCCACCGGAAACGGTCAGCAAATAGATGTGGATGTGTTTACCGATCCGGTTT
>OGEG01001901.1_pt1 | contig 12227 bp, 6 predicted proteins | sample 1570621 | NCBI WGS metagenome assembly OGEG01 (sample SAMEA2582130, study PRJEB24529) | metagenome | biome: Human gut stool | place: China | collected 2011 | reverse complement strand
GCTTGTATTTTCGTGGGCATACCCAAATTAAGCGCCCAAATCGGAGCGTCGAAGGTATGAGCTCCCATATCCCCCATAGCGCCTGTACCGTAATCCCATAATCCACGCCAAGCGAAATGAAGCATCTCCGGATTATAAGGTTTATCAGGGGCCGGACCCAACCATACGTCATAGTTAAGATTAGACGGTATATCCACTCCCGCCGGACGATCAAAATAACCTTGGCGCCACATCGGACGGTTTGTCCACAAATGAACTTCCCTTACGTCACCGATCACACCACCTTGAATCCATTCGACCGTCTGCATAGTCCCTTCAATATTATGCCCTTGGTTACCCATCTGGGTAACAACACCGGTTTGCTTTGCCAGATCCCTCAAAAAGCGGGTCTCATAAATCGTCTTAGCCATCGGCTTTTCTACAAATACATGCTTACCTGCTTTCATCGCATAAGCGGCAATAACCGCATGGGTGTGGTCCGGAGTACCGATCAATACCGCATCGATCTCTTTCTCCTTGTCGATCATTTCCCGGAAATCGGTATACTTCTTCGCTTTCGGGTATCCCGCTAAGATATGTCCGGAGTAATCGTGGTCTACATCACATAGCGCATAAATATTCGCATGCTTAAACGATTGTTTCTCCGCATCTCCCATTTGCACAGGATTATCCGACGCTCTTTGTTCCCGTCTGGGTGGCTGGATGCCCGCATAAGGTTGCATCAGCATACCGCCTCCACCAAAAGGTCTCCTTTTAATAGGTACATCCGGAGTAGCGATATTCTGTATATCGCCACCACCTTGGCTACCCACACCGATACCGGCCAAATTGACCATATCGCTAGGTGCCGTATAGCCCGGTCCACCCAAAACGGAACGAGGTACGATTGTAAACGCCGCCGCTGCAGCTACTGTACCTAAGAACTCCCTACGTGTGAAGTTCACCGAATTCTTGTCAGACATAGTGTTACTCATAGTATTAAATTTAAAGTCGAAAAAAAATATATATATAGTAAAACACAACTTCGCTTCCTCGTGCGAAACAACGAGAGCGAATATAGGGAGGAGCAGTAAACCATGAGTTAACGAACGCTAAACAAGGCATTAACAAGGGGCTAATTCAAGGCTAATTTTATATCCGGTCAAAGCATAATTCACACAGAAACAGTGATATAAACAAATCAAGAAATATTTCAAGAAAGCTTCGATAAACTAGAGGCATAGTACCTGCCTCCCTATCAGAAAGGGTCGCTATCAGTGGGGCGCACGCATTTGCCACCATGCTGGCAGAGGCGTGCCACAACGATGGCACAGTTCTGCCAATGGAAAGACACGACATGATACTTAACGGGGAGATTGCTGACCCATCAGCGGAGACGGTACGAATTGCTCGAAAGAAGAGGGGAAAGCCTCGCCATACATCTCTTGGTACAAGGCGCGAAAGCGGTCGTACGCATAGCGGGCCGATTTGAAATTGTTCTGGGAAATCAAGGCTTTGATCTTATAGAGCAAAGCCTCCTCGTTGCAAGGATCGTTCAGAAGGATCTGGTCTGCTATCTGGATCACCCGATCCGCCTCATCCTCGATCGAGTAAGTGTCGATAAAGCGAGACAAGACATCCACCGTACTATTACAGATATAACTTTTAAAATCATCCATCCAATCAAACGATTCCCCTTTGAACACTTCTCCTTTGCTGATAATATCATAGAAATATTCAAAGTCCGGCTGAGTCCGTACCCGTTTATCTTTCAGCCAATCCAAACAAGCCAAATAATCGCAATAGACATCTTCCGAAAGCTGGAGAATATATCGATTCGCGTTAAATAGAACCTCGACCGTATCGATACGTTCCAATATCTTCCGGAGTTTCAATATAGATACGCTTCGAAGGCTCTTCGTACTTTTCGAGGGGTTGTCATTCCCCCAAATCATCCGTGTCAAGTCCTTGCTCGATATCCCGAAACCTCCACGGGAAGAGTGAAGCATAATCAAGATAAACAGCTGTTTTAATTTGGGGGTAAATAGAGAGGTTATATCATTTCCATCCCGGTCCAACACATAGAACTCTCCAAACAATCGGATATAATTGCGCAGAACCGGAACCTCCTCAATCTCCTCCGGCATCTCTCGCGAAGAACGATCCGGCTCCTCGATTCCTTCCTCGATTCCCTCCTCCGCAACCGTTCCCGCATCAGCCTCATCCTGCCTTGGCTTTTCTTTCACCTTCCGATAGCCTAGATAAGCTATCGAGACCAAAGCCATCAAAATCAACCCAATTCCAAGGACATCCAACCAAGTAATCGCATTCGATATATGTAAATCTAATAACTGGTTGCTCAATCCCAATATCTCCTTATCGCTCAACACACGAGACCAAATACAAAGATTATCCAGCACACCCACGAAGTTCGAGGACTGACTGAAATTCACGAAGCCAACATATAAGCTATCACTACCCAGATAAGCCGGACGATCAAAAGAGATCGCGTCCAGTTTTCCATTTACGAATATAGCCTGCTCCCCATTCCGCTTATTATACCGCCATACGACATTATACCATTTACCCGGCTCGATCACCGTGTTACCAACCAGATCGTTGTTAAAGAATCCCATATACGGTTTCCGATTCCGTATCAACAGATGCAACGCTTGTTGATAAGTACTGTTCTTAGCTCCCAGAATACAATAATCCTCCTTCTCCGGCAGGTACTTAGGTATTTTCAACCAAACGCCGACAGTGAAATCATGATCCCGCATATGAAGTTCCGAAGCGGTCGGCAAATCCACACGGGCCTGATTCTCCAAGGAAGCGACCTGCCCCCGTATAGGGTCCTGAATAAACTCGACATTCCTAGATACCGTGAGATTATGATTGGACGAACCATCTTTCTCATCGCCCTCAAACGGTAAATAAATCTCTATATCCTCGTCAATCCGCAAAGGTCTAGCCTTAAAATCGCCGGCGAAAGCCTTCCTTTGGGTACCGGAGACATAAACCGTAGCCGGCTCTATCCGATAGCCCGGAGAGATCGGGGAAAGCATCAACTCGGCTCCGGGCTCTAGCGGAAAGCAATATTTACCCGTCGTATAATTAGACATCCCATCCCAATTCACGTAGTTAAGCAACTCATTGTTATTCGTAACCGCGCCGTAAATGATATCGAAATTCCGGAAAGTAACCAACGAGACATCTAACCATGCGTAATACTTATCTACCAAGACAAAATTAGGAACCCTTCCATCCCGGATCCACGCTCTTTTAAACGATTCTATTAAATAGGGTGTCTGCCGGGCTAAAGCCGAGATATCATTACTATTTCCCCGGGAAGTCTCCAAGAACTTATATCCGGTAAATAAAGACAAATTCTTTTTCAGCCGCTCATCAAAACTCTCAACCCCTTCCGGTTGGTTTCCCCAATCAGCGTCCGTATGCTCCACGAAATCCCTCATATTATGCAACCATGAAGGACTGTTCAAATGTTTCTGAACCTCGAAAACGACCAGTCGCTTTCCGGAACTCAACATATCCTTCAGGGATGGCCATCCGTTTTTCGTATCATATTCAAGCACATACTCCATCAAGCCTATTTCCTTAAAAGAGGATTCCAGCTCCGTCTCGACATAGAAATCAAGGAAAAGCGTCATAACCTTAGTGGAGTCCGCATCCAAGGCCGTCTTAATGGCTTCCAATGACTCACTAAAAGGGGTAAACGTACCATCAGGTTTCCTTAGTAGCAATACATTTGTCTCCGTATCCCGCTTCAAATAGAAATAAAAGCCTTCGATCTGCTTCCGCAATAACTCGTCCAAAGAAAGTTTTTCCGGGGAATTGGAGGATAGACAAGAATAATTAGATAGGATGTAGACGCTCTCGTTATATAAAAGACCGGCCTCTACATCCTCTTGACGTTGAGAAACCAGACGTTGTGCCGAAAGTAATTCCGGCAGGGTGATTATAAGGCTAACAATTAAACATATATAACGAAACCACGCTATCATCGTATACAATATCTTAATTATAAGATCATCCAAAAATAAAGCTTTAATATGACATGACAATGTTTTTAGATTATTATCTTCGCATCAAAATAAAGCGAAGTCATATGGACATACTAGAAATAACGCGAAAGCAAGATCCTCTCTATCCTACCTTTGAGCAAATATATACGGCAAGTTTCCCTCTATTTGAACAGCGAACAGAAGAACAACAAGAACAGGCCTTCCAATCTCCCAACTATCATCTAGTGGCTTATCTGAAAGACAACCTCTTTATCGGCTTTATCTCATACTGGGATTTTAGCACCTATGTATATATCGAACATTTCGCCATTCATGAGAACTTTAGGGGACAAGGATACGGCGGTTTATTGCTGGAGGATTTTAATAAACGCCTGAATAAGATTATCTTATTAGAGATCGATCCTATTACGGATGAAACTTCCTCCAAGCGATTAAAGTTCTATAAAAAATGCGGCTTCTTCGAAAACCATTACAACCATTTCCATCCCCCTTACAGAAACACCTATCGAGGGCATGCGTTAATCATCCTGACAACAGAGAGGCAAATAACTGAGGATGAGTATATTCAATTCGGTTTCGACTTGCGGAATATTGTCATGGCAAATTAAGAAATAAATATAAAAGCCCCGATCGTTTCTTCGATCAAGGCTTTATTAAATCACCAAAAGCCGAAAATAATGAACTAAGGAGGACAACACCCTTCCTTTCGTAAATTTTCGCATACATCCCGAATAACCGCATATGGCTTTTTATCATAGCCACTGTCAAAAAACTTTTCCATGGCTTCGACTGTATCCAGATAAAGCCATGCCCCTTTCTTCAAGCAAATCAATCTTACAAAACGAGCCTCTATTAGTTTCTCCAACTTCATATAGGCTAAAGTATCATAAAAATATTTCACCAAACGTCTCGCCTCGTCATACTCAAAGGCTTTCGGCAAATTATTTTTCATATCACTCTCCCATTGTTCCAACCGATATACCCCCCGCTTTATATCTTTCAATTTACGTAAAGCCAATTTCATGTCCTCCTTCGCATATTGCGAGATAAAGAACAGATACATATCCGAGGTATTTTTAGTGGTAGCCTGTCTTAAAGCATAAAGAGACAAAAGCACACTTAATACACTAACTACCAAAGCTGTTATATTCCATATATCTTCCATGATTTATCATTTAAAAAGTTTATAAGCCTTTATTCCCCAATCCGTACACCTCCAATGATCACCCACACAATCGAATATACAAACCCCACCTGTCGGAACCTTAATATCATGAGTCGCACAGAAATCCTCATAATTCCCCAGAATATAGGGGGAGAAACGCATCACTCCATTGGAAGATACTAGCAGCCAAGTCTCACCATCAGGTATACTAGCCGCCAAATCCCGCCAACCATTTATCAATTTCTCTACATCCACGTCCCAACCCAAAGGTACAACCGCCTTCTCATTCCATTGTGCGATCACGGAAAGTCCCCTCTCCACGACCCGGTCTTCCGTTAGGTCTTTCCGGTCAACTCCTTCCTTTTCCAAATAAAGGCATCCTAAGCGTTTTATGACATCATCTTCTATCATGTTTTCATCCGGCCCATAATCAATCTCCTTAAAACGTAAGTCTTGCATGATAGGCAAATCCACATTCATTTCCTCCAAGATATAGTTAGCGGTCTCCAATGTACGTTTTAAGGGGGCCGAAATCACCTTGTCGATCACAATCCCCTTTTCACGTAAATAACGTCCCGCAGATCTAGCTCGTTCCTCCTCTACCAGAGGCAAATCAGTTCTAGCTCCAACCCGAGTCGGAGTCTCTCCTGCACGAAACGTATTACCATGTCGTACGATCACTAATTTTCTACATTTTTCCATGGTGGTACTACTTTAAAGTTATCTACTATTTCCTGATATTCAGGTAACAAATCAATCAAGCGATGCCAACGCTTTTCCACTTGATCTTCCGGAAAAAAACGGTTCCTCAAAGCCAATCGTTTGATAACCATTTCTGGTGTCGCGTCGATGTACACCATATGAATCCGATATCCAAGACTCTTTATCTTCTTATACAAATCCACATGTTCTCTCAATGTATTACTATGCTCAAACAGAATAGGCCAGCCATTCCTCAATAAAAGAAGACGATACCCTAAGAAGCGAGCAGGAAGTTCCCACCGTGAAAACGCATTCTCCTTGTCTAGCAAATAATCCGCTTGATACCCGGACAATGCCTCCATAATAGCGTCGAAAGAGATATGCAAGCAAGGGGTATTTTCCAATAGCCATTCCTCCGCCCAATACGATTTACCGGATGCGGGTATACCACATATATTCAAGAGTAAGGGTGATTCCGATGTCCGCATATCCACCTTTTGGCTGTCTACCCAACAGTCAAATTCCATCCATACCGGACTAGCCTCACAATCAGAAGGTAGAACCTCCTCCAAAGTATGGTAGGGAGATAAAATAGAATCTACGATTCCATCTAAGTCACGAAAGATCGAACTCTCCATATTTCTCAAGTATTTCCTCAACCCGTTTGACATCTTCCGGGGAATCAACCCCGCTTGTTGTCTCACGTCCCCGATAATCAACGTCTACGACCCTCATTTTGATGCCATTCTCTAAGAAGCGCATCTGTTCCAATCCTTCTATATAAGAGCGTTCATACACAGACGGAGGTAATGAGAAATACGACTCAAGAGCTCTACCGCTATACGCATATAAACCCACATGCCGCCTGACAGGGCTTTTAGGCAAAAGATCCCTAGCCTGATCTTCCTTACGGATAGCGGGTATGGTTTGTTTCGAGAAAGCTAAGGCATATCCCAGCCGATCCACCAATACCGTCGTGCCGGAATAAGGGGTTTCCTTTTTCATCGCCAGTAATTGATCGTATTCGCTCCATCCCAACAAGACCGAGGCGGTAAGGACATCCGCCTTCTCCTTTCTCCATGTATCGATCAGATCTTGCAAGATCCAAGGAGGACACGTGGGATTATCGCCTTGCAGATTTATTATCAGTCCGGGATTGGTGTCCTGTTTCCTTACCGCCTCATAGCAACGTTCCGTACCACTTTTACAATTCGTGGAAGTCATCATCACCGGAATCTCCCGGGATTCGCAAAACGAGACGATGCGCTCATCATCCGTAGCTACCAAATAAGAACAAGACTCATTTTTGCGACATACAAAATCCGCTATATCCGAGACCCGTTTTATCATCTCTATACCTTTAATCTTAACCAAAGGCTTACCCGGCAACCGGCTTGAATCATACCGAGCCGGTATTACAATCAGTACTTTTTCCATAATCACTTCATTTAATAGATTAACATTCTAAACCGTTTAATTTTATAATATGTAATACAATCAGAGTATTGAGGGTCCTTTGTATGATCATCCGCCGCACGGCAAACCACGTGCATATCCTCACCTACGATACATAACGAAGGATAATTTCTTGAATATAATTCATTCCCTTGGCAAGCGATCATCCCAGCCATACACCAGTCCACACAATTCTTCGAGAATAATAATTGTAAACGATGCCTCTCATTATTCGGGAGTCCATACCGGGAAGTCTCAGGTAATGAGCTTATCGTCCGCATAGAATCGAAAGATTGATTGGATGCCATCCAATACAACCGGGATATCTCATCATACACTATAAAGAATTTCAAATGGCCACCGGGAAAGGGCAAGAAAAGCAAGGTCTGTCCGGAAGGAGTCTCTTGAAAGCCGGTTACCATTTGGCCGTTCTTATCTTCCCTCACTTTTAATAAACAAGCGTATCCAATCCCTCCGGTATGCGCACGAAGAAACATATGGAACGTTTTCCCCTCCGGATCATACCAAATATGATGTTTATCCTTTATTTGAACCACTTGAGCCTCCAGCCATCCAGTGGGCGCATTAAAACGACCGGGAGCCAATTCCAGCGGCTTATTGGTCAATGACTCGTAAAAAGGAATGCCAACCCCTCCCGGGAAATGTACCTTATCCCTGAAAACAAAAGGATCGGAACTTCGCCAAGAAGACGCATCCAGTAAATCATCGTGAATAGAGCAAGATAGCAAGGTAGGGCTCAAACCCGCCACATTCCAGCCTTCTATCTCCGAGTTATAAAAACGCTGTTCCATCGCCAAGTAAACCCTCTCGTTAGCGAAAAGAACATTACAGGCAGAAGAATGCCATTTCTCACCTTGGGAGAGAAACGAGGGAACGCTCCACGTATTCCCATCATCTTCCGAGCATATAATACATAAATCGCCCGCGTTTCCTATGATATATATCTTTTCCCCTATACAAAAAGGGCGGGCATGCCAAAAATTAAAATCCGAGATAAAACACCAACTAGCGCCTTGGTCGTCCGATACAAAAATCTTACCGATACCTAACCGTCTTGTCCTTTCCGTGTACAACTGCGAAGAAGCATAGATTTCTTTTACCCCCTTGCCGCCCAAGTCGAAAGTCACGACCAAGCGTCCCGTCGAAGTCACGGTGATTCCGGGAGTATAACAATAAATGTCTTCCGGACTAATTGATTTATAGATCAATGTTTCTTGAGTAGATATAAGCATAGCACGAGATTTAAGAGTACAAAAAAAGGTCACGACATTTCTTCACAGAAGTTCTCGTGACCTGAGCTTTTAATTTATTACTTTAGTATTAATACTCCCGCATGTTCTACCATCGCGGTGTACTTGAAGAATCTATCTCCACACGGGAATTTCAGAATTATAAATATCTTCTTAAAGGAAGAGATGGGGAAATCCCCATCTCTTGACCTATCTATTTGTTTAATTATTTAACAACCACTTTAACAGCTTCCTCACCATCAACAGCTACAGCTACGATACCGGCAGGTACGGTAATTGTTGCGTTATCAGATGTAAGAACTGTCTCAGCGACTACCTTACCTAAGATGTTAGAGATAACTACTGATTTACCAACAGCACCTTGGATAGTTACAGTACCATTACCAGCTACTACAGATACACCTTCAACATTGTTGATGTTATCATTAGATGTAACCATATCTTCTTCATCCTTCTGAGCGACATTAAAGATTAATGCGCCATCACCATTGGTCTTTGCGGAAGAGAACTGTGAATTGATATCTGTCAGTACCAAACAACCATTATGCATTTTCAACCATGCGGCAGCATATGTCGGAGCGATAGCACGATCAGCGTCACCATTTACGGTTCTATAATTTTGATCTTTCTCGCCATAAACATTAGACTCGAACAAGAATGCGTTCTCTGCACCTTCTTCTGTTACGGCACCAGCCTTATCCGGGTTAATATAACGGAATGACCAAGTTACATTCTTATGTTTGTCACCAACCAAGTCTACGATGAAGTTTTCCAGCTTAGCTTTCTTATAGTTAGCGATGATTGTCGCCGTATCTAACTTAGCCGGTTCTACATTCTCGAAACCATTTGTCAATACGAACAAGCTGTCACCAGCATGGATAGCCTTAACAAAACCTACACGGGTATAGCTGCTATTAGCACTAGAATTCGTTGTGAACATATAAGGATTAACCTTAGCCTCTCTATCGATGAACGCTTGGGCAGAGTCTGAGAAGTTAACCAAGTATTTGCCATAAGCGAAGCCAGCACGACCATGTTGAGCATGAACACACTTAGAAGGATCTGTTGTAATGTTACCGTTAGCGTCAACGTGAGGACCAGCCTCTGTACAAGGAACTGTCTCAACACCCTCTTGGTCGTCACGAGCCACGGAGATCAAATATTGAGGTTTGATATTTCCAAGACCACGATTCAACCAAGCCGTATCAATACGGAACGCTAATTTACCCTCAGCCTTATCCTTATTCCAGATACCAGCGTAATCAACAGTTTCCGTAGTCAAGTTCGGGTTCCACTCATCCATTAAGTACTCATTACGAACGCTCTCAACGAATGTCAAGCTATCAGGACCGTCATTTACATTCTCTCCAAGAGCTGCGTTGTTGAAGCGACGGTACAAAGGAGAATCATCCATTGCTACGGCGAAAGCAGATGTACGAATCTCTTGATTGCTATAGAATTTATCATCCAAAGAACCACGAGTCAAATCCAACGTGTTGTCGTCAACAGAGACCTTCACTGAAGCGTAATTTCTAGAGGCATATTGAGCAGCTCCTACTTTCTTCAACGCAATCTTACCATTAACATTCTGATAAGTATAGTAGTCTACCTTACTATTATCATCTACCAATCGTTGGCCGTCTTTATCATACATCGCTACAGCAACAATATCAGAAGAACCCGGATAAGCCAAATAAGAGGTTCCACCAACCGTCACATAAGTAGCAGATCCTCCCTCCGGAGTATATTGCTCCTCGATAGTCATTGCATCTGCGACAGCCATACCCTTACACCATTCTGGATACCATGCCTGTGCTTGCGCCTGTGTCATAGATGTATTACGCAAATTAGCCTCAACCAAAGTATAATATTCTTTTCCTTCGATATCATTATTCTCTTTCAAGAAATAATCAGTAGGATAAGTCTTCATCATATACTTCTTCGTTGTCCCGTCATAAGTCAAATAACGGCCTTTTCCGTCCGTGATACGGTAAACATTTCTTACCAAACCATCGCCATAACCATACTTATCGTCTTTAACAACCACTTGTAAGCGGAAACTTGCTTTAGCTCCAGTCTCATCTACACGTACAATAGAATCCTTCCCTGACGGAACATTAAGATATTTATCTAATGCCAATCCATGCAAATAGTTAAACAGATAAGTTTGAACCTTAGCTTCATTTTCTGATACATACTTATATCCCAGTTTAGCATCCTTTACAAGATCCTCGTCAACTTTAATAAAGCTAACCGTATCCTTTTGGTTTCCATTAAAATAGAATACCTCATTAGCACTACCCTCTACTGCGAATAATTGCATATCAGAAGGAATTTGATAAGAAGTCTTATAGCTATCATCAGAGAACTCACGGTTCGTAATTGAGATCGGCGCAATAGAAGATGTACCTTTCTTCTCTACTACCCATTGAGCAGCCGGCATATGCTTGAACTCTTGGTTACGAGCTTGAGCAGCCCAACCGAAATAACCAGCCAAATTAGCGAATACATAAGAACCTACCTTTTCTGTATTGTAAGAACCACCAGCCTTATACTGGATCAAGTATACACCAGAAGGAATCGTAGTTAATGTAAGGCTACTATAGTCAGCAGAAGTCTTAACCGTAATATTCTGTGAAGCAAAGGTAGGAGTACCACCATCCGTCTCATTCGTATTCAGTGTCAACACATTCGTACCGTCCAATTTAGCCATGTAGATGTACTTGTCAGATCTTGTCGTTACAGTTTTTCCTTGATTAGACCAATAAGAATTATTATTATTGTCTTTGATATCCTTCGCAAACTGCTCGTCAGTTTGACCCGATGCTTTCACTAATTTATCCGCAACTTCCGCTACTTGAACATAGAGTTTGTCTTCTTTCACATTATAAGTGAACTTGAACTTATAAGAACCAGTCAAGCGATTGTCTGCGTTTAATACGTCATAGGTATATTTCAACAACTGACCGCTAGTCTCAGTTCCTTCATAATAAGCCGTATCGACAACTACATACAATTGTTTGTCATCCGCCTTTTTGTCCTTAGCTTTCAATTGAACATAACCACTACCAGCACTAACCGCTTGAAGTCCTGTCGCTGTCAAATGATTCGCCTTGCCTTTTGACACTTCAGGGTCCATATTCAACGCAAAATAATTGTCTTTAGAATCAACAGACCACATCAATGTATTTAAATCATCTGCACTTATTGGAATAGGAGTGCTTATTACATCTTCTGTAACAGCCAAAGCAGCAGACAAGTCCGCAATCTTACCTTTGTTCAGGGCACCCGTATTATCAAAGAAAACGATTGAGTCCGATTTGAAGTAAGAATACATGTGGTTACTAGCATCGAATGCCCATTCAGAAACCGTACCACTGCCTAATGTCACATCACCAGAAAGACCGTTGGTCGCAGTTTTCGCCAAAGTAGGATCAACAGCCAATGTCATTCCTGTCACCTTATTTACGAAGGTGTAGACAACAGCTCCAGAAGTAGTCTTTGTTGAAACTTTCCAAGTACCGGCAACAACTTCACTCAAATCGCTAGTGTTAAGTGAGCCGTACACAAGTTTGCCATAATCAGCAGAAGTCTTATCTGTCTCAGCGGACA
>OGEG01001899.1_pt1 | contig 12240 bp, 7 predicted proteins | sample 1570621 | NCBI WGS metagenome assembly OGEG01 (sample SAMEA2582130, study PRJEB24529) | metagenome | biome: Human gut stool | place: China | collected 2011 | reverse complement strand
GACAGAAATCAATGCAACAGTTGTCAATGATACAGTAGTAAAAGATACTGTAACTAAAGAAGACGCGCCTGCAAAGGCATCACTGGTTGCACTCGCCGCCAATGTCAATGATACAGTTGTCACAGACACTACATCAAAAGACAAACCGGCTGAGCCTGTCAAGGAATAACCTTGCCAACAACATGCAGGACATAGTCTGCCGAAGAATAGTAAGCACACTACAAAAAAAGCCATCCCTACTTTCGTCTATTCCGGGGATGGCTTTTTTATTATCCTATCTTCTTACAATCATTCTGTAGGAGCACTTGTTTCCAATATCGGATCTGTTTTCCAACTTGAAACAATATTTGCCGCCTCTGCTTCGAAGCTCTTTCCTGCCAAGGACACAAATGTCTTGGTATTACCATTTCCATTATTGAATAACCAATTAGCTACCATTCCATCCTTATCCTCACTCAACAACTTGCCGCTCTGCTCGGAGATCTGTTGATCCGACAAGGCTTTTGTCCAAATACGGGCATAACTGATAGCTCCGTTCAACCGGCGTTTACCATCAGACTGGCCGATGTAGAAATCAGAAGTAAGATTGATCTCTTTCAAATCATCCGGCGTACCGTTTGATAATTGAAGCGTTTCTCTGACACCATTTACATACAACGCAATCCGCTCGCTTCCGCTCTTACTATTATCCAATACCACAGCCACATCATACCACTTATTGGTTTCTATCTTAGTAGAGCCCTCATAGCGAATACTACCTTTATCAACTGCAGCAAGCTGAAGGAAACGTTCCTCATCATTGCTTCCTCCCTTATGCACGTCGACACGCAGCAGGAATTTCTTCTCTATACCCATCACCGTATTAATCCGGGCATTTCCATTGTCATTGCCATTCAACGACTCAATATTGAAACGAGCCTCAAATGTGATCGTACTCAAATTCTTTAGCGATTCATCTGCCGTACCATTATATTCAAACGGTACTTTAAAGTAATTACCGCTACCTAGGTTCGCTACTTTATCTGCCTGTACCACCGTAACGGTCAGACTTAATTCCTGTTCCGCTTCGTCTCTGACAAACACGGTAGTGATACCCGCTTTTTTACCTATTAAATTGAAACGAGTGTCATCCACCTGCTGAATAGCTACAATCTCTTCATTCTCTGCTGTCAGACTATAACCTCCGTTCCCTTTTTCTACCGTAATCATGATCTTATTGTTGACTCCCACTCTCGGTGTCAGGTTGGAGACATCGATAGAAATCGGATTTACCGTCACCTGAACCACTGCCTGTTTTCCTTTATGGTCTGTAAAAGTCACTGTTGTATGTCCGTTCTTCAAACCTGTCAAAGTATAGAAAGGACGGAACTGATCTGTATTAACCATGCTGACAACCGTTTCATCCTCCACCTCATAAGACAATTCATCATTGCTGGAAAAGTTTCCCATGCTAACAATCAGTTGCTTTTCACCGGCAACTTCCAAGATCACCTCCGGTTCATTCACTTCCAATTCAAATACACCTACATTCACAGAAATATTGGCAACTACTCCTTCTCCATCCATTACTTCGACGGTAGTGGCCCCATTCTGTGAGCCACTTTTTACAGTTATCAATTCGCCGGAAACGGTAGCCGTTGCAATGGCAGTGTTGAAACTTCTCACGGTATAGTTTCCGTTTCCAACCACTACATTCACTTTGGCTTCCTCATTCTGCCCGATACGTATTACCGGTTTCTATCAGGCTTGCGGGTATACTTCTTCTACTTTCAGGTAATCTTCCTCTTCGTCATCATCATCGTCGTCGTCATCGTCATCACAACCTGTAACGGCAAACGATAATACCGACAAAAGCAACAGACACATATATGTATAGATTCGTTTCATCTGATTTTCTTTTTAAAGTTATACATTCCTACCGGTTTACCATCCGGGATTTTGTTCAATGGTCGGTGTCTTCTGCAACTCACTCTGGCGAATCGGGAACAGATAATGCTGAATAGAGAACGTACGTTCTTCCACGCAGAAACGCTCCATTCTATATTTCACACCGTCAACCGTAATGGCCCCATTCTCATCCTGCACCGGACGCATTCCGTTAATCATTCGCTGGCAACGAGGCAATGCACCGTTATTGGCAGCCCAGTATTTCTGTGTACGTTTTGAATTGTCACTCCCGCTCGATTTCCAAAGGCTTTCCTTTGCTAGCTCTTCCTTACTGGTGGGTTCCAAATACAAGCGGCAAGTCCACGGACGTTTTCCCTCATAAAAAAGTTCCACGCGACGTTCGCGCTGAATGTATTCACGCATCAACTGTTGATTAGTCTTTACTTCCGGCGGCATCGGTTTCATAAAAGAACGTTCACGAACCGTATTCACCAATTTATAAGCTTCATCGATATCCTCGCCCAATTCATTACAAGCCTCTGCATAAATATAAATAAACTCCGGAAGACGCCAGATGGCGGGCGCATTGATACTGAAGTTACCGGATTTGTTCCATGACTCCTGTTGGAATTTACGTAAATAATAACCGGTAGTAGTTGCATTGGTAGCACCAATCTTATCGGAACCACTCGCCGTATTGATCGTTTTCGACTCGTTCTTATTATTACGGTAAGGAGCTCCGTGATAAATTACATCGCGATAGAAACGCGGGTCACGAGTACATGTCACAAGCGGATATGTTTCACCATAGCCACCTTTGCGGGCTTCTGCCGAATATACCGGATAGCCATAATCACCTACGATATATTCGTATTCATCCACTTGTTCCTGCACCGGTTGCTGGCGCGAACTTCCCTCACGGCTGGGCGGATAAATATCACCCTGCCATGCCTGATCCTTGCTCTTCGTCATAAAGAACACATACTCATTGGCAAAGGCATCCATATCATAAAACATATCCCACAAACGAGCATATACACGGCTGTCATTCAGATTACCGTCAGCCGGATCCTTGAAATCATTTGCATCATGTTTCGTATAGAGAGAATAACGCTTGGTTCCGCCGACTTCGAAATCCAGAACGGCTTTAGCCGCTTCTTTGGCTTTTCTCCAACGAGTAGCATCATAAGCATACTCATTTTCAAACACACGACGCAAGTTGTATCCATATTGAGAAGCACCGTTCCACAACGGAGTAGCCGCTACCCAGCGAACAAAAGAAATCAATCCCAGACAGGCTCCCTTATCCACACGACCAAAATTCTCGGAAGTTTTCACATATTTATTAGGAACCATGCCATAAGCAGTTTGCGCATCTGTCACAATCTTTTCAACCATCGAATGAACAGATTCTTTCTTGAAGTCCATATTATCTCCGGCATTAATCACACGGTCAATATAAGGAGCTTCGCCATACATACGCAATAACAGCATGTGGAAATAACCACGCATGAAATACATCTCACCGATACGGTTGCGAAGATCACCATCCTGCTGTGGGTTGTCGGGCGTATTATACTTCTGTACATTTTCTATAATCAGGTTCGCTTTACGGATTCCTTCATAAAGAGCTTCCCAATATTGCCCTACACTACCGGGCAAAGAATTCGGGTTCCAGGCACCGTTATTGAAGTTATTCGTAATGTTTCCCTCTACGTTGGTTCCTTCACATTCGTCCGTAATGGCACTGTTGCTGAAGTGCTCGAAGAACACCAGCGGACGGTCTGCTTTCTTTGCAGCCGCGTATACGTCGGAAACTTTTTCGTAACGGGCAAAAACGTCCGCTTCCGTAATATTATCATCATCGTCCCGATCCAGGTAATCGCTACATGAAGTAAAGACCAACGGCAGGACCAATAAAGCAATTGCTGAAAATCTATATAACTTTTTCATATTTCTATCTTATTTAGAATGTTATATCAATACCAAAATTGAATACCTTTTGAATAGGATACCAGGAAGCTCCGTCTCCGGATTTCGTTTCCGGATCTATATCCACATCACCCAGTTTATCAAAAGTCAACAGATTCAGACCTTGTACATAGATACGTGCCTGTTGCACATGGAATTTACGTAATAATTTGGGTGATACATTGTAACCAATTTCCACATTCTTAAGACGCAGGTAGGAAGCATCATACAAAAACAAACTACTGTTTCCATTCTTGTTGTTATCATGTGTTCCATAATGCAATGCCGGATATTTGGCAGTAGCAGCCGTTTCCGGTGTCCAACGGTCCAGATGCATTTTCTTCACACGTCCGATCTTATCTTGTTCAAATTGCGGGAAGTCAAATACAGCAGCCCCATTCAACAGAATAGATGATTTTGTCGCACCTTGCAATAATACACTAAAATCAAAGTTCTTATACTGGAAACCGAAAGGAATACCGAACATCAGTTCCGGACTACGCGGATTTCCCATTGCTGTACGGTCTTCATCATCAATCACTCCGTTACGATCCAAATCCTTATAAACAACATCTCCCGGAATTAATTGTCCCCACGGCTGATAACCGATCTTGTTCAAACGGTCAGCCTCTTCCTGATCGGCTACAAAATGATCGAACACATAGACGAAGTTTTCGTATAAACGTTTACCGGTTTCTTTACGCCAGGAGTTCTTGCGGGCAACTTCCGCTTTATATTCCAAACGGTTGCGGGAGAAAGTCAGGTTCGGACGAATATAGTAACGGAAATCCTTTCCAATCTTATCATTCCAGCTCAATTCGATATCCACACCGCGGTTGCTTACTTCACCCAGATTCTGTAAAGCTGCATCTTTACCTACAATATCCGGATATCCCATGATACCGTCACTATTCATATCTGTAATAATGTCAAAACGATATTCATAAAATGCATCTATCGTCAATGCCAAACGTTGGTTCAGGGTAGTAAAGTCGATACCGACATTCAGTTTACGGGCTTTCTCCCAAGTCAGATTCGCATTAGCCAGATTACCTTCGGAAGTACCGCCTACATTCGTACCAAAGTTATTACCGAAATCATAACCGCTGCCACCACCGTAGAAAGCCAGATATGGGAAACGGCTGCTGACGTTGTCACTACCTACCAAACCATAGGAGGCTCTTACTTTCAGGAAGTCAATCCAGGAAGCCTTTTTCATAAATTCCTCTTCAGAGACTACCCAACCGATTGAACCAGCTGGGAAGAACCCGTAACGTTTGCCCGGAGCGAAGTTTTCGGAACCATTGTAACCGAAGTTAAATTCCATCAGATACTTCTGATTATAATAATAAGCAAAGCGTCCGGTGATACCCTGGCTATGATAAGCCAGTTCATTGTTAACAGTACGGTTACCACGGTTTGCCAATAACATGGCGGTCACTTCGTGGCGGTTGCTAAACAAACGGTTGTAATCCAAACGTGCCTGTATATAAGTACGTCCGTCAGAAGCGTTATGACTGAATCCGTTGCCAATAGTCTGGTCAATATCATATTTGTTACCCGTTTTGTAAGCACCCGTATAGTGTCCGCCTGCCATATAAGCATCCGAACCTTCGATCGGCATAAACGTCGCATATTTCGGATATTCACGATAACCGTCTTTGTAAGTATCCAGTTTACGATTAATCCAGCGTCCTTCAGAAGCATCATAAGAGAACATCACTTCCGCTTTTAATCCTTTCGTCAGAAATTCCATATCCAGATTCATGGCAAAACTACCATTCAGATACGTGTTCTTTTCATTCAGATAACCGGTACGGCTCAATTCACCCAGAAGATTGTAACGGTAGATATTGTCACCATAAAGCATTCCACGAGGATTTTGCTGAATGTATTCCTCATTCTGCGGATGCGCATTTTCTTCCACCAGGATGGGCAGATATGGAGGCTGGGTAGCACAGATGGTCATCAGGCGACCGGCTGTTGTACCCGGTGCATTACGGTCGGTAATACGGGCCCCCAAATCCAAACGGGTACTCAAATAACGATTAATGTTGATATCGATGTTCGAACGGAAGTTGTAACGGGTGAACTTGGTTTGCGAGTCATATTCACCGGCATTCGAATATTTGTAGTTACCGCCTTGTGAAAAGTAATTGGCCAATACATAATAACGTACCTTGTCCGTACCTCCACGAATGGAGAGGCTGACATCTTCCTGCAAACCGGGTTTGAAGGCAAAATCATAATAATCCCAGTCATATCCCAAACCATCGGAGTTGTCTCCTTTCGCACGGCGGAAATTGTCAATCGCCTGTTGAGAGAAAAGGTTCAAACTGCTGATGTCTGCGCCCGTCATCTTGGCATCGTTCAATCTGGCTTCATTATATAAAGTTGCATAATCGGCAGAGCCTAAATATTCGGGGAAACCGATCGGCTGGTTAATACCAATAGAGGCTTTCAGGTTCACGGTTGCCTTTTCCGCTGCCTTACCACGTTTGGTAGTAATAACGATTACACCATTTGCACCACGGATACCATAAGCGGCAGTGGCGGAAGCATCTTTCAGGATAGTGAATGTTTCAATTTCATCCGGTGCGAGGTAACTCATGTCACGTTCGATTCCATCGACAATGACAATGGCACTCTGGTTACCGTAAGTTGCCTTACCACGGATAAACAATTCACTTTGATCCACACCCGGTTCACCACCCGCATACTGGTTTACAATCAACCCCGGCAGACGTCCGGCAAGCGCATTGTTGATATTGGCAGTAGGACTTTGCGTCAGATCTTTTGTCGTGATGGTAGCAACAGAACCGATCATCGTTTCTTTACGTTGTTTGGTATAACCTACCACAACCACTTCCTGCAAGGCTTTCGTATCTTCCTGTAGTAAGACAGTCAGTTCCTTCTTTGCACCGGGAACAATTTCCTGTGGCTGGTAACCCAGGTAAGAAAACACCAACGGAGCTTCCGCATAAGGCAGCTTCAATGTAAACTTACCATCCATATCGGTAATCGTACCTGCATTGGCCACCCCTTTCACGACAACAGACACACCGATCAACGGGTCATTTGTCGTCTTGTCCAATACCGTACCCGACACTGTTATTTTATTACTTTGTGTGGCCTGCACCTTTGCCGTTCTTCCCGTTTGCGCCACACCCTGCAAAGGTATACCTGCAAGAAGAGTGCAAGAAACAGCCACCAGACAAATATTTCTTTTTATATGTATCATCTTTCTTTTCGATTTTCTATGTGTAATAAATCAATCTTATTCCTCTGCTTTCTTACCGAAATCCGGTCCGACCCAGTTGGCCTTTTCCGTTGCTTTACCTTGCACCCAGTCTTCATAACGGGCACGGATTTCAATCATTGTTGCTCCCGGGACTTCCGCATTCAAGGAGATTGTCAGGCGATCTTCCCTGTTGTCACGATTACCGAAGGTCGGTGCTTTTGCCCAGTCGTACTCCCACACATAATAGCCTTCGGGATGAGCCAACGTCCAAAGCACATCAGAACAGCTGCGCAATGCAGCGATAAACTTATTCTTGGTCTTTTCCGGATAAAGGCTGTTAGTCGGCTGTTTCACCATATCCAGGAAGTAACGAACAAATATTCCACGGAATAAAAGATTATCTCCCGAATTTCCTTCACCACTGAATACCGGATAGTTGGAATCCATCTTCTTATTCACTTGGTAAGAGCCGAAAGCAACCGCATTACGAAGATATTCATCCTCACCTGTAGCGTTGTACAGCTCCAGGGCAGCCGCCATAAATGTTCCCTGATTATAAGACAAGGCTACTTTATCAGGATCTCCCGGTGTTCCGTCATCTTTAATACTAAGATTATCATATACCTGTCCGGTGGAAATATCACACAGATAAGCCGTCATCCAGTTGTATACCTCTTTGGCGAAGTTCAGGTAATAAGCAGCCTGCTCTTCCCAGCCATCTTTAGCCTCCTTAACGGTAAGTTGATACAATTTCATAGCCAGAAGGCAACCGGGACCATTGGAACAAGACATACGTGAAGCCGGCGCATCCGTTTTCCATGCCATTCCTCCTACCCCTTTATAGTCATTCTTCGCTCCCTTGATATGGTTCCACATCTTCATCAACGCACTGTAGTAATCCTGATCGCCAGTCAATTCATAAACCCGCAGACAAGACAGTGCCATCCATTCCATATCATCATAGAAGTTATTCCAGAAGTCTTTGCCACCATAACCGCAATGTTCATTCCAGTCATCAAAAGCCGGCAGGAAAGGTTTCATGATGTTTTCATACAAATGAGCTTGATATTCGGGATTGTTTGCGTGACGGATATAAGCATCGATCACGATGTCCAATGCATGTCCCTGCGACCATCCGCCGCTACCGCCCGTGCTTGCCGGTTCTCCGGTTTCCGGTGTATTCGGTTTTTCCCAGTAAATGCTTCCGCAAAAGGTATCCCGTCCGCTGGCATTCTCATAGAAATATTTGATATAAGTTCCCGTACTTTTGTCGGCTGCATCTGTCCAGTTCACATCCGACACATATTCACCGGATGAATTACCTTTGTAGATGTCTCCCAGATCGCCGTCGTCACAAGCTGTAAATATTGCCAGTGCACCACTTAACAACAAAGCTCTTTTTGATAATGATACTATATAGTTCTTCATATTATTATTCAGTTTTAATCTTCATTCGTTTCCGAAGCTACCCAACGGTGGGTGTACGTTCCAAACTCAGCATTGAAATAGAGGGTTACATCGGTTTTCACCGTAGCATAATAGACATTTCCCTGCTTTTCGCCCCATTGCAGTAATTCGTCGCAGAAACGGAAACTGTAATCCCATGGATCTGTGCCCAATGCCAGTTGATATAAATTATAATAGCTGTTGTCGGTAGTCAGATTCGGTTGCCCTTTATCTTTCTCCTTATGTCCCCAACGGTAGGTTGTTCCGTTGATTTCCATCTTAAAGCTATGACGGGTTTCACCGCTTCCTGCCCAACTTTCCGTTTGTTTCCGGGCAGTATAATTCTTCACACCCCATTTGCCATATCCCAGATAGTTGAAATCCTGTCTATACCCACCCGAATGGTTATAAAGATATACAGCTCCTATTTCATCGTAACTGATCGTTTGTTCACCCATATTGATGGTAATCCGGTAGATGCCTGATTGAGGAACCGTAACTGTATAGTCTTCACCATCATTACGCTCACGCAACACTCCGTTGTCGTCTACATAATAATAGCATTTGCGACCTTCTACAGTAGACATAAATATAAATGGCTGGTCGGCTTTCAATTGAGTGAAAGTCTGATAGATTCCTTCATTCTGACGGAGCATTTGTTGTGCTTCCGCTTCATCACCATCATCTTCCGTGCCCACGCCAGTGATATAAACCGGCTCGTTTTCAGAAGGCATATCATCAATGCCGTCCATCATAAAAATTACGAAATAACCTTCCAGACTACTAAGAGCCTGATCCAATCCGCAATAAGCACGCACCTTCCAACGCAGTGTGCCGTTGGTATTGCAACGGAATTTAGCCAGTTTACCTATTGTGTTTGCCTGATAATGGGTTAAAGTCAACTGCGATTCCAAACCGTTATTGTCAGAAAAGATCGTTTCTACCGGTTTGGTAAAGTCTCCCCCGATCGTATCAATCAATACTTCATAACGATATACTGTATTTCCGTGTTTCTCGGTAGGCGTCCATTTCAGAACAATATCCGTCAACGAAGCACCCGAAAGTACTACTCGCTCGCCACTAGCCATTGCATCCATTGTTCTAACAGGTTCAGGCGGAACAATCGGTTCATAATCATCCGGATCAAATCCCGGATTCAGTTTATTGTCACAAGCCGTCAGTCCGATAAGAAAAAACAGCAGGGCAAATTTGATTAGTTTTTTTGTTATCATATTGTTTCTCATATTATTATATTCCTAGTTTTAGTATGAATGAGGACATTCAATTGGTTCAAAGCGGCTCTTATCTCCATTATAAGTTGCAGGAAGTTCCGCTCCCCAGGCAGGTTTATTTTCGCTTATATTCTGCAAACAAACTTGCGCATCCAATCCGCTGCCGCCATTTCCCCAATTTTCAAAAACTGTAGTACCTCCGACACCTTTCGAGAATACCCAATATCCCATCAAGTCAGAGTGTTCTTCTGCATTAAGGATTTTGCACATATTCGCTTTAATTTCACTTTCGTCCAACGCTCTCTTCCACATCCGTGCCTGATAAACTTTGCAATATCCTACCCGATATGAATCTCCGGAACGTCCAATCAACAGTGCTTTATCATTTCCACCTACATCTGTCAGATTGAGAGATGAATTAGGGGCACAATCCTCATAAGAGTTATCTGCAGGAGTCAACGTTTCTCTCACCCCGTTTATATACATTTTATAAGCCTCTTTAGTACTTGATTTCGTTCCATCATATACAATGGCTATATGATACCATTTACCCGGAGTCTTACGTCCACCTTCCGAATCATCGCAATAAATAGTTTGCTGACTACGGAAACGGGGATCACTCTTACCATTAATTTTAGTGGCTATTTCAAAACGCGGATTCACATCCTTAGCTTCTGCACGAAGCAGGAATACACTTTCCAAACCTATAAACGATTGCATAGAACGAGTATAAGTCGGGTAGAACACAACCTCAAAAGTAAGCTGATTCATACTTTTCACCTCTGAATGTGATTCGGCATACTTTTTAATATCAATTTTAAAGCATACGTCATATTCCATACGATAACATACCGGATTCACATAAACTGGTAACGTCAATTTCTGACCTGCCGCATCAGACAGTTCCAGTGTGGTACTCCCGAGCTTCTTTCCTGTTAGTTTTAACTTGGTAGCCCCGTCTTCCGTAATCAATTCTGCGGTTTTCAAATAGGTTTTATTATCATCTGTGAGTTGTGCCAACTTATAATCACCATTTCCTCTGGTAATAGCTATTTCTGTAGATGCCTCATAACCACCGATGATTAAAGAAGTTGCTTCATTTTCCAGTTTAAGGTTATATGGATTCACTTTCACCGAAATCTCCTCCACAGAACCTTTCTGGTCTGTCACAATCACTTTCACATCACCTCTAGCTTTGGGTTTCAAGGTAATCAGGTTCTCTTTTTCAGTAGCTTCCACAATCGTTGCATTCGTAGTAGGCTCGCTGTCTCCCACCTGATAAGTGAAACTATATCCGCCATTACCTCTCTCAATAGAGATATATTGAGATTCGGCATCCGGTTCGGCAAAAGTGGCTTCATTACTTTTCAGTGTCAGATCCACGATGTTCACTACCACAGGAATAGTGATTGTCTTACCTTTCTTATCTGTTATCGTAATATTTACCGGATCGGCTCCAGTCTCGAACTTGGCAGTCAACGGAATAACTTGTCCGGATAGTTCACCCACTTCCAAAAACTTATCAGCACCTTCCGGTATGGAAATCTGATAATCTCCGTTACCGGTCAAAATCTTCACCAGTCTCTTTTCACCGATAAAAAGGTCAAAACCTTCTTCCGGTGCATCTACCGTCAAATCCCAGAGTTTTGCTACCCGAACCAGCACTCTAGCCACTTTCTTACGTCCATCTACTATTAATATAGTAGTTTCCGTACGGTTATTTTCTTCCAACTGGCTATTTTCGGTAGCTTTAATAGTCACCTTATTACCATTGATTGTAGCCGTCGCCACGTTTTCATCAAATGGCTTCACATAATAATCGCCATTACCGGAGGTGATACTCACCGTAATTTCGTCTCCTTGTAGTAGTGTCACCGAATTATTATCGACAACCAGATCTGTTGCCGGTTTCACTTCCTGTTCTTCTTTATCATCACTGCACGATACCATAAAAAATGGAATGGTCAATGCTGAAAGAAATAAAAAACTAAGTTTCCTTTTCATTAGATTAAAGATTAATAAATTAATACTTTTCAAGTTTATCTACTTAAAAACTTCGATGAGACAAAGATAAAATCACTAAACTCTACCAAAAGAAAATTAACTATCCTTTTTTACCTTTTGGCACGGATATTTACTATATTAACACGGATATTTACTTCTTCTTTTTCTTTAAAAATTCCCGCCACAGGCTACTGCTGAACCTCTTCCAAATGTTTCATCCGAAACTCTTTTGGCGTGCACTCATACTTTTCACGGAACACCTTAAAGAAAGTAACTTTGTTCGAGAATCCCGAATCGAATACAATTTCATCAATCGTCTTTTTAGTGGTCAGCAATAAATCTTTCGCTATGTGCAAACGACATTCCTTAATCAGATCGGTCGGGCTATCCTCTCCTATCTCTTCCATCTTCCGATAAAGACTCCGGGGACTGATTGCCAGTCGATCGGCGATATAACGC
>OGEG01001890.1_pt1 | contig 12289 bp, 9 predicted proteins | sample 1570621 | NCBI WGS metagenome assembly OGEG01 (sample SAMEA2582130, study PRJEB24529) | metagenome | biome: Human gut stool | place: China | collected 2011 | reverse complement strand
AGTCACTGTAATTTTAACCTCTACAGAAGCACCACCTTCAACAGTCGGCTTGTTTTGGTCTATTACAGCATCAGCCATATCATCATTAGCAGCAACAACAATATCCAAAGGCTTATCATAAGCAAATGCTATATCCAATGTATAGTTACCATCGTCACCTGCAGGCAATTCAACATCGTCCACCGTTACCGACTTCAATGAGGTATCAGAACTTAAATTAGCAGCTTTAGTTACTGACAATGTATAAGTCAAAGCATCTTCAGCACCTGTTTCAGGAGTTACTGTTATTGTTACAGGAGTTCCAATCGTTACATTGGTTGTATATGCACCGGCTTCTGTATTAGGAGCAGCATCTGAACTGACCGTTACTACAGATTTTGCATCATTCGGAGTAATCACGACTTCAGCCGTAGTACCATCAAAACTAGCAGGCAATTCATAAGAATAAGCTGATTCAACCGGTTCTACAACATTATCAGCTACAGCAAGAGATTTGATTGTTGCATCAGAGCTTGGGCCGGCTTCATTAGTTTCTAAAACAATACCATAAATAAATATTGTAATATCTTTACGTATCCCTTTTATCTCACAATCACCATCAACAGATTCCGGCAAATCAAAACTTACTGTATTTATAGTTTTCCCAGAAGCTTCAATATTCCCAATAGTAGTTTCGACACCATCTTTAAGGAATGCAACCTCTGCAACATATGAACTAGATGTATTTGCTGTAAAAGTTAATTGCATCTTACCACCTTTTGAAAAGTTCTGTGTTGGATGCACTTGTAAATAATGTCCCGCACTTCCAAAACGAATAAAATTAGGATATTCTGTTGAAGTTCCGGCATTAGGTTGACTACTGTTATTCAATTTTCCTCCAACCCATATTACAGTTCCGTCTTCAACAGCCAGAGGAGTTTTTTGTTCCGAATCATTTTGTGCTCCCGCCGTAATCCAATCAGCCATAGAATCATCAAAAATGGTAACTTGTGCGCTAACCCCGCACACAAAAGCAGAAATAAGCATTAATAGCGTAAATAATTTCTTTTTCATAATTTATTAATTTTAAAAGTTAACACTTCGTATGTTTTGATATTGCAAAGAAATGATTAAATACGCTCTATTATGTGTAATATTTATCTGTTTACGGGTAAATATTGGTTATTCCAAAAGTTTCTAATTAAAATAAATGTTCCTAATCAAAGAGTAGTGGCAGATTTGCCTTTAGGGAAGTAGCGGAAGTAATTGAAGAAAAAGAAAAAAGAGAATATGGTCTATTCCATATTCTCTTTACTATAAATTATAATGTAAGGTCTAATTTAACCACAAATGTCCTGGGAGGAGCCAATGCCATTGGGCGATAGCTATATTCTTTATTCAGCAGATTATTAACCATAAACTGGAAAGCAACTTCCTTTGTTACTTTCACGCCAAAGCGTAAATCCATCGTAAAGTAGTCCGTATTATGTTTTTTCCAATAAGTCGCCAGACTTTCGCCATCTACATTTCCAAACAGAATAGTACGTACATAATCCATAATATCAGGTTGAGCAAACGGTTTTTCGCGTTCATCCAGCATTATATAGTCCACCGCTTTCATCTTACTCTTCCAAGCCATGTTTACCCCTAAGTTTATACGCTTCCACTGAAAATCAAGCGTTGCTTTAGCCGTATGTTTCTGACGGTATTTCAAATAAGGAGAATCATTACTCTTCTCTTTCATCTGCAACGGATCTGTATAGGTATCTTCCATCGCTTTACGTGCCTTATAGTCAGCATCACGGGGTTCTAAATAAACATAGCCCAGATTATAAAGCAGTTTCGTATTCTTATTAAAAGCATACTCTCCGGATGTTCCTACTTCAACACCATAGATCTGTGCTTTGGATACGTTATGAAATTGTGCTCCAACCCCAAAACCTTGTCCGCCCATTAGCATATGCCAAGCATCGTCCATGCTATTTATCATCCGATTATTTGAATTATCAAACAGCCCGAACTGGAACTCAATCATATTATTATATTGTGTATAGAATCCGGCGACATCAAACATACCTTTCAGATTACCCCACTTATAACCTTGCTTAAATCCTAATTCCGCATTGAATCCTTTTTCCGGTTTTAAGTCAAGATTCGGATAGATGCTTACCCCACCAATATTTTTGAGGAAATACTTTTCAACAATAGAAGGGTTACGATATCCTTGCCCGAAACTGGCACGGATAAAACTATAATCCGCCAATTGGTAGTTCAATCCGGCTCGAAAAACAGGACGAACCGGAATTTTTGTACCAAAGACCTTTGTTTCAGCTTCTCTATAATGGCTATCTACACGAAAATATTCAGCACGGACACCGGCAGAAACGCTCAAACGATCCCAGAAACGCTGGTCATATTGCAAATAGAGAGCTGCATTATCACTATTATGCACCTCTTCCATTGTACCGGAATAATGCCGAATATGTTCATAAGTAAGTCCTGCCGTCAACTGTGCACCTCCATTAAACTTTTTACCAAACTGATAATCCAAATAATAATCATAACTACTATCAGTTTTTGTCGGTACATCATTGCGTGAAGGATTGATAACACCGGACAACCACGGCACAAGGTCACTCGGCAGATTACCTTGCAAAGCAGAACCTAAATCTTTCATTACCCAAGAAATCAAATCACAATAATCAGCGGTAGTAGCAGTAGGGAAAACCGTACTCAACGAAGTGAACAAACCATCGACCAAACCACTCAAATCCCCTTGTAAAGCAGGCTGAATAACCGGATACAAGACACTCATATCACCATTTGCAATATTCTGTATAGCTTGCACATCCGTACCCATATTACCAAGAATATCTGTAATGGAAGCACCTTGTGTCGGTTTCATTATATTACTGTTACTATAGTAGAAACGTCCTTTAACTTTATGGGTGATAGCTTTTTCCGGATTAGTAAAGTTCAGGAAAGGATCAATATGAAAATTATTCTCCTCACGTCCCATATTTGTAAAAGGTGAAGGACGATAAGGTTCTTTCGGAGAACGCCAGATAAAGAAATCACCATATTGATTTGACAGGAAATCAATATTGAAACCATAGTTCAAAGTTTTCATTCCCATATCCGGTTGAAAATAAGTCAGATTACCACCGACACGGAAACGTTTGTTATAACTCTGTTGGCGATAGCTCTCATCTGTAAAGAGATTCATGCTTCCTGATACATCGAAGTTACCGATACGGCGACTATGAGAAAGATCATAACCTTCATAAACAGGATTACGCACTCCACTTAATATATTATTCCTCAGCAAAGGCTTAACAGCATATTTCCCATCTTTCCAAAATCCTTTATCACTCCATTGATAATCCTCATTAGAAGGATCACCATAAATACCCACATAAGCACTGATACGAGTTTTCGGCGTAAGTTCCGGACGTGCCGTACGTACATTGATAATGCCATTCAATGCCGAAGAGCCATAGAGCACACTGGATGCTCCTTTAATCACTTCTACCTGCTCTACATTTTCCAAAGGTATGGTATTCCAGTTAATTGCACCTGTTTGAGGATTCAATGTACTCATTCCATCCACCAATATCTGACTACGAGCTCCGACACTATAGGTCCAACCGCCTCCCCCACGAATACTAGGTTGCTTATCTACGATATCAATGCCGGGAAGAGTTTGCAAAGTTGTAGTAATATCAACCGGAGCTTGACGGGCAATATCCGCTGATTTAATAACATCCATAGAAACAGTAACATCACTCAGCTTCTGTTCGAATCGTCCGGCACTAACCACCACTTCTTGCAATAGCTTGGCACTTTCTTTCATATAAATGTCTTTAACTAAAACTTCTCGTTTGCTAACAACCATCGGCATCAAGACATCTTCATAGCCAATATAGCTGAATACCAAGTCAACTCCCCCTTCGGGCAGTTTTATTTCATACGCTCCGTTCGCATCTGAAATTACCCCTTGATTTCCATGAAGTTTATAAGAAACAGTGGCACCCACTAACGGCTCACTGGTCTCGGCATCATAAATATACCCTTTTAATGTTTGTGCGAAACAACTGCCGCTGAAGCACATCATAATGGCGATTATAGCATATATTTTTCTCATTTCTTCAATTTTTATTTAGTAGTTTCTATTTTTCTGATATCATGGACGACTTCGAAAGAACAATCCCAAGTTCAAACTCCTCCGAATCAATCAGCCCTGTACTCAATCCATCGATCATCGGAATCAATATATCTTTCATAGGAAGATCCTGAACTGCATCTTTCAATAATGGGAGTAATTTGAAAAGTATTCCCACTTCATCCTTATCTAAATAGAGAATCATATCTCCTATATGTTTGATAACAAAACCTTCGAATATTACTTCCGGTTTTATGTCGTCAACAATATTTAAACGGATACCTGTCGTTGTCCATCTATTTATCAACCGATAGATTTCTTCCCATTCAGAGATGGAAGTAGCGCGAGATTCGGCAGCATTAGACTGTATCAGTCTGATTATCATATCGATATTGGGAACGACGTAAAGAGAATGGTCTTTCACATAATAAGTTGCCAGATTAAGCGGAGACAAACTATAATCACTTTCCGGTCGAATAGGCAATGGCATAAGATACCCCGCAAAATTATTCACTTGAGGCATGGAAGCATAAAGTGCCGTAATATTTCCATCTTGATTGAAATACACGTTACGAAGTACCGAGCCCAAGATATTACCTCCGATAACCTCAAGAAGATTCGTATAGGAAGATGCCAATTTATTATCCGAATGAAAATGCACCCCATGCATTTCATCGGTATACTCAAGACCTGTTTCCGGATCTATATTTGTTGTTTCAGTGAGAGTATAGGGTATTGTATGCCAGGTTCTTTGGGTGGTAATCAAATTAGCAGGCAACTGCACATTACTCAGATCAATTGTCAATTTTCCTTTTTCCACCTTTCCGGTATAGTGAAAACTACAACTTGTAGAACTGGTTACATCCCCAGAAAAAGTATACCCTTCTGCAACCGGAATAAGAGCAACATTCGTCAGAGAGGCTTCCCGCTCTCCGGGAACTATATCTAGAAGTGTAATTTCCGCTGTTTTAGCATCTCTTGTTTTAAAATACACACTTTTTCCTATCAACTCATTCCCACTATAAGTCAATGCTAAATTAGCTTCTGCTCCATTCGCCAATTTATTAGAATAGTTAGCCGTCACTTCATCCGGTTCAGGTCCATTATAATCGTCATTTTCACAAGCGGTAAATAACCCGATGAAACAAACCGCAAATATAAACCTCTGCCATTTTTTCTTTTTCATCATAATCAGTCCAAATTATAGTTTTATAATCGCTACAAAGTTCGCTGCTTTATTTAACTCAAGCAATATCCAGCATTATGAAAAGTATTCTATTTTTAATATATCTTCCACAAAACAGAGTAAACAACACCTTAACCAGCACTAATATATTTCAAATTATTCTATTTTTATGAATCAAATTTGATTTTATACAGCAAGAAGTTTGATTTTAGCAGATTATAAATATATTTGTAACCAATAAAACAGATGTCATGATGAAAACGGAAATTCCTAAATTTGACTTGCCTGTCGATTATATCATTATGAGTAACAGGGAGGTTCCCCTGTAAAATCAAGGCCGGATTATTTATTCTTTGTACAAAAGGTACTATACAAGCTACCATCAATCTATCCGAATATACAGTAAAAGCGAATGATTTTATAACATTACTACCGGGCAGTTTCATACAGATTCATAACGTATCATCTGATATCAAACTTTACGTTGCCGGATTTTCATCTAAATTTATTTCCATTTTCAATCCGATGAACTTTACGCAGAACCTGCTGCTGACCATTCTTGAAAATCCGGTTCTTCCGATTCCACCAGCCAATACATCTGTCTTTGAGAATATATATAAAGCTTTTATTGACGCATATCCCTTACAAGATCTACTTAGAAATAAAGAAATGATAAAAGCTATTTCATTTCTATTTACTCAAGGAGCCTGTGAATTATATCAATCACAGAGTTCATGGGAATCCATCCCTGTAACACGAGAAAATAATATCTATAAAAGATTCTTATTATTCGTATTAAAGAAATACAAGGAAGAGCACGATGTAACATATTATGCCAAATGTATGGGATTGACCTTACCCTACTTTTGTAACTCCATCAAAAAGGCCTCCGGACATACTCCGTCGGATATAATAGCGGCAACGATTGTCATGGATGCCAAGACACAACTAAGAACAACCGAGTTCTCCATCAAAGAAATAGCCAATTCATTAGGATTCGGGAATTCTGCTTTTTTCAGCAAATACTTTAAACGCCATACCGGTTCGACACCTCAGGAATATAGAAGAAGCTGAGAGTTTACATTATACGAAAAATGGCCGTGAACTCATCGTCCACAGCCATTCTATAAAATAGTTATTTTTCAGTCTTATTTCACTTCCTCAAAGTCAGCATCCTGTACATTATCCCCATGCTTGCCATTATCCTGAGCACCGCCTTGCTGTCCTGCATTCATATCAGGACCGGCCTGTGCACCACCTTGAGCACCGCTCTGGGCATACATCTCAGCGCTTGCAGCTTGGAAAGCGGTATTCAGTTCAGCCATCGCAGAGTCAACAGCAGCCAAATCCTGTGCCTTGTGGGCATCTTTCAGTTTCTGCAGAGCAGCTTCAATCGGAGCTTTCTTGTCGGCTGGCAACTTATCCCCCAGTTCCTTCAGTTGATTTTCAGTAGTGAAAATCATTGAGTCGGCTTGATTCAGCTTGTCAACTTTCTCACGTTCTTTCTTGTCAGCTTCGGCATTTGCTTCGGCTTCTGCTTTCATCTTTTCAATTTCTTCCTTGCTCAAGCCGCTGGAAGCCTCGATACGGATGGCTTGTTCCTTACCGGTAGCCTTATCTTTGGCAGATACTTTCAAGATACCGTTGGCATCGATATCGAATGTCACCTCAATCTGAGGAATACCGCGACGTGCCGGAGCGATACCTGTCAGGTTAAACTGACCGATTGACTTGTTCTGTGCAGCCATCGGACGTTCACCCTGCAATACGTGGATAGTAACTTCCGTCTGGTTGTCGGCGGCGGTAGAGAATGTTTCGCTCTTCTTGCAAGGAATGGTCGTATTAGCGTCAATCAGCTTGGTCATTACACCACCCATAGTTTCGATACCCATAGACAGCGGAGTAACATCCAGCAATACAACACCCTTGATTTCGTCCGTCAAAACAGCACCCTGTACGGCAGCACCTACGGCTACTACCTCATCCGGATTCACGCCTTTGGAAGGAACTTTACCGAAGAAGTCCTCAACCAATTTCTGTACAGCCGGTATACGTGAAGAACCACCTACAAGGATAACTTCATCTATATCAGAGTTGCCCAGACCGGCATCGCTCATAGCCTTCTTGCAAGGTTCAAGACAAGCCTGAATCAAAGTGTGAGCCAAAGCTTCGAATTTGGCACGGGTCAAAGTCTTAACCAAGTGCTTGGGTACACCACCTACCGGCATAATGTACGGCAAGTTGATTTCCGTGCTTGTAGAAGAAGACAATTCAATCTTGGCTTTTTCGGCAGCCTCCTTCAAACGCTGCATAGCCATCGGATCCTGAGTCAGGTCGGCGCCTTCGTCGTTCTTGAACTCTTGAACCAGCCAGTCGATGATAACTTGGTCGAAGTCATCACCACCCAGGTGAGTATCACCGTTGGTTGACAATACTTCGAACACACCGCCACCGAATTCAAGGATAGAGATATCGAATGTACCGCCACCGAGGTCGAATACGGCAACCTTCATATCCTTATGTGCCTTGTCGATACCGTAAGCCAAAGCTGCGGCAGTCGGCTCGTTCACAATACGCTTTACTTCCAGACCGGCAATCTGACCGGCTTCTTTAGTGGCCTGACGCTGAGAGTCGGAGAAGTAAGCCGGAACGGTAATAACAGCTTCCGTCACTTCCTGTCCCAGATAATCCTCAGCGGTCTTTTTCATTTTCTGCAGAATCATTGCAGAGATTTCCTGCGGAGTATAGAGACGTCCGTCAATATCCACACGCGGAGTATTGTTGTCACCCTTCACTACTTTATAAGGTACGCGGGCTATTTCTTTCTGTACCTGATCCCAGTTCTCACCCATGAAACGCTTGATTGAGAACACTGTTCTCGTCGGGTTTGTGATAGCCTGGCGTTTTGCAGGGTCACCTACCTTGCGCTCGCCACCGTCAACAAATGCCACTACCGAGGGAGTGGTGCGTTTGCCTTCGCTGTTTGCAATTACTACAGGTTCGTTTCCTTCGAATACGGAAACACAAGAGTTTGTTGTTCCTAAGTCAATACCAATAATTTTTCCCATGATCGTTATTCTTTTTATTTATTATTATTCAATTTCTTTTTGTCCGGTTGTTTTCTTTCTCTTTGTAAGGGCTTTCAAACGGACGCTGATTAAAAAACAAACCATGTGCCAAAAAGAAATCGGACGAATACGTGACATATTTTCTGCCAAAACGACAGTTTTAAATCGAAATGACTGCTGTCAAGTCACATAGAAGCCAGACAGCTATCGACTCATTAAACAAATGGAAACAGCTCTGGTTCAATAAAGCAAAAGAATAGATCATAAAGGAATAAAAAATATGCCTGTATCGTTATGTGCGACACAGGCATACCTATTTAATATAATACGTATATCTTACTTTTCAAGTACAATCACCAACGCATTATTTGCGTCATACAAACCGATTCCACCACCGGAAAGTTTATCGAACGACTTCACTTCATTCATTGCTTTCAGAATCTTACCTTCCACTTCCATATCAGGGCAAGCCATCATTGTGCTAGCCACCCCAGGGAAAGAGATTGATTTAGCATTAGTAGTGCTAGTTTCAAAACCACCATTAATCAAGTTACATCCGGCATTGCCATGAAGTGTTTTCTTTTTCACATCAAAAGCAATGAAAGGTTGCTTTTCCATTCCCGAAGTAATTGCTTCACCATTCACTTCCTTTATTTTCCATTCTCCGTTCAATACTGATAGTTTCACGTCAGCCTCCTTTTTTTCAAGAACTACAACCGGACGATTGGACTCATTGCAAAGAAACATTTTATCCTTACCGGCTTTCTTATAACCTTTCACCTGTGCAAGCGCACCTAACACATTTCTCTCGGTAGTCATGTCCGGACACATCATTCTGGTGCTAGCCATTCCCTTAAGCTCCATGCTGCCTGGCTTGGCATTCACGTCAAAGCTACCCATCATACGGTTACATCCGCTGTTACCGGATACTCTTCCGGTCGCTGTATCAAAAGTAATAAAGGGAAGGGTTCTGCTTTCGCCCGGAGTTACTTTCGAGCCGTTAACTTCTATAATATTCCACTCACCATTGATTGAAGCCAATGGGACTGCCTTCTCAACCGAACGGCATGAAAACATTGCAAGTACTGTGCTGGCAATGCAAATTGAAACGAATACTTTCTTCATTTTGTTATAACGTTTAAGTTAAAATCGGGGGCAAAGATATCAAAAAGATTGGGAAATACCATCTAATACGATATAAAATACATACATTTGCCATTATCTATAAAACAAACAATAAGATTACATAGTTCATCTAAAGTAAATAAATATGAGAACAATCGTCCTATTTCTAATCCTGTTTGGTTGTGGTTCCTCTCATATCACAGCGCAAAATGATTATCTTGTTACTACTATTTCCAATCAGGAAGGCCCTCTAAGTGAAGAAGAACAGTTCATAAAAGAGAACTTCCCACTGCAACTTTTATGTAAATGGACACCCGGAATGAAATTCATGTTTATTCCATCCGGACGTGACATGTTCCTCCCTACCCTTTTGGTGTATGAGACAGAAAAAGGGGCAGACAACAGCGTTCTGAAACACAAGATTCTTACTTTCGCCGGATATGAAGAAAAATCTCAAGAACTATCAAATGACATGAGCTATTCCACTCGACTCATCTTCGAATGTGACGGAGAAAAATATTATTATGAGATTAAAAATACACGTCCGGATGAAATTTGCGAAAAGAATCCCCGTGCCTATATCAACGGATTAGTTAATCTGAAAGACGTAGACACGGCAAAAGAATTGCTGACAGGCAGAAAGATATATGTTCAGTCCGATATGGCACGGGTGGACGACGCCAATAGTTACTCCGGATATCGGAAAGTGTCTATTCCGGTCAACACCGAAGCAACCATTACCGCCATAGGAGTTGGCAGTCAGTCATATCCCGTGAAAATCATATTTCAAGATTCGCAGGGACATTCCTATTATCTGGAAGTAGCTCTTTCCCGCACTAATTCCGGTATGGACGTGAGCGATTTCCAAGCTGAAAAGAAAATGAGATATTTTCCCAACGCCATCAGTTTCAGTAGCAAAAAGTCCGGAAATCTGGAAACCTTGAAAGACAAATATATTGATCTGACCGTCTATCCGAAACGGACATTGGCTGTAAAAAGAGTCTTCAGCCTTGAAAACAAGCAAATGGAAAACCGCATACATTTGCCTCGCTACACTGTTTTGAAAATAAAAGAAATAAAAATCTCCGGTCCGGGAAGTCTGGTTATCCTCTCACTGGAGGATTGGCATGGATCACTTTATGAAACAGAGGTTGATTTGAAATATGATGTTATCGTCAAAAACGAGAATTATATTGAAGACCTTTTCGGATTTGGAGACATCCATCAGAAGTATCCGGCTATCACAGATAAACATTGGGCAATCATCGCACGGGGTGATTTGGAAGAAGGTATGAACACCGACGAATGTCGTCTGTCAATAGGTGATCCTGTAGAAATACAGTTAAAAAAAGACAGTCGTTTCGAAACTTGGTTCTACAACGGAAAAACGCTGGAATTTGAGAGTGGCATCTTGCAACGTTTCAAATAAAAAGGAGTAGCGACGCGGTGATTATCTGAAAATAATCACGTATATTTGCCAAGCTAACAATTCTAAAATCTTAATTTTTGATTTATAATTTATTAATTAAAAGAAATGGGTAGAGTTCTTATTATCGGTGCAGGCGGTGTTGGTACTGTCGTAGCACACAAAGTGGCACAAAATGCCGATGTATTCACAGACATCATGATTGCCAGCCGTACAAAGGAGAAATGCGATAATATCGTCAAAGCTATAGGCAATCCCAATATAAAAACCGCCAAAGTGGATGCGGATAATGTAGATGAACTGGTAGCTTTATTCAATGACTTTAAGCCGGAAATGGTAATCAACGTTGCTCTTCCTTATCAGGATCTTACCATTATGGAAGCCTGTCTGAAGGCGGGTGTCAACTACCTGGATACAGCCAACTATGAGCCGAAAGATGAAGCTCATTTTGAATACAGCTGGCAATGGGCTTACCACGACCGTTTCAAGGAAGCAGGTCTGACTGCCATTCTTGGTTGCGGTTTTGATCCGGGAGTCAGTGGAATCTACACAGCCTATGCAGCCAAACATTATTTCGACGAAATCCAATATCTGGATATCGTAGACTGTAATGCAGGAAATCATCATAAAGCATTTGCCACCAATTTTAATCCGGAAATCAATATCCGCGAAATTACTCAGAACGGACGTTATTACGAGAATGGTCAATGGGTGACAACCGGTCCGCTGGAAATCCACAAAGATCTGACTTATCCTAATATTGGTCCACGTGATTCCTATCTTCTTTATCATGAAGAACTAGAATCGTTGGTCAAGCATTTCCCGACTATCAAGCGTGCCCGTTTCTGGATGACTTTCGGACAAGAATATCTGACTCACTTACGCGTGATTCAGAATATCGGCATGGCCCGTATCGATGAAGTTGATTATAACGGAACTAAAATCGTACCATTACAATTCTTGAAAGCAGTATTGCCTAACCCACAGGATTTAGGTGAGAACTATGAAGGTGAAACCTCTATCGGTTGCCGTATCCGTGGCATCAAAGACGGAAAAGAACGTACTTACTATGTCTACAACAACTGCAGCCATCAGGAAGCTTACAAGGAAACAGGTATGCAGGGAGTCAGCTACACCACCGGTGTTCCGGCTATGATCGGTGCCATGATGTTCTTCAAAGGCGAATGGCAACGTCCGGGTGTAAACAATGTAGAAGAATTTAATCCGGATCCGTTCATGGAACAGCTCAATAAGCAGGGACTGCCTTGGCATGAAGTGTTTGATAAAGACCTAGAACTATAATAGAACGAATCAGAATGAAGAATATAGGAGATAAAGCACCG
>OGEG01001888.1_pt1 | contig 12318 bp, 18 predicted proteins | sample 1570621 | NCBI WGS metagenome assembly OGEG01 (sample SAMEA2582130, study PRJEB24529) | metagenome | biome: Human gut stool | place: China | collected 2011 | reverse complement strand
CCAATCCCGGCGTTCGGGTCGGGGCAAAAAATCTGAAGCGTCCACTCGGAAAGGCCTTCCGGGGAGCCTAGCGGCTCTCCTCTTGCCCTTCCTCCTGAGCACGCCACTGTTATAGCACCGCGCATTAGCAATGTCAATAGAAGAGTGCTAAAATTCATGAAAGAATAACACTTTTATAAAATCCTATGCAATCTTTTCAAAATTCTGTCGTATCATCGTGTTTTTATCATTTCTGCCGGTACATCGGCGTAGACAGATATTTCATGCCGTTGTCCGGGACGATGACCACGATGTTCTTTCCCTGATTCTCCGGTCTGCGGCCCACCTGCACCGCTGCGTGCAAAGCCGCTGCTGCCGATGTGCCCAGAAACAGTCCTTCCGCCCGCAGCACCTCATGGGCCGTTTCGTAGGCTTCCTCGGTGCGGACATTGATGCACGCATCGCTCCAGTCTGGCCGCAGATAGTCGGAAAGTGCGCTTTCCGGCACATCATACGCCGGCAAAACGCCATCTATGATCTGCGCATCCGGGTGCTCCGGGGTCAGGCGGGAGTCCGGATGGGGCTGCACCAGAACCACTTGCAGATTCGGGTTGCGGCTGCGCAGATAACTTGCTGTGCCAAAACCCGTGCCGCCGGTGCCCGCCATGCAGACCAGAATATCCACATGGCCTTCTGTATCATTCATTTCAACTCTTTGATTTCCGGGATGGATGCCGCTGCACCTTTGCGCTGCACGGCAATTCCGGCTGCTTTGGTAGCAAGCCGCATGGCGTCCTCTACTGAACTGCCGCTGCAAAGGCCCGCCAGAAAATAGCCGCTGTAAGTGTCCCCGGCAGCTGTAGTATCCACGGCCTGCACCTTTTCGCAGGGGACAAACAGCCGCCGCTCTGCATCCAGATAGTAGCTGCCCGCACTCCCGGCTGTCAGAAGCAGCCGGGTCTGCGGGTATTTTTCGTGCAGCAGGGTCAAAACAGCGTCCGCTTCAAAGGTCTCGGTTCCGGCAAGGGCGCAGGCTTCCACCTCGTTGACACAGAGCACATATCTTTTTTACTCCATTCTCTGAATCACCGCACCCAGCCATCGGCACAGGGTATCGCCTGCCTGATTTGCGATCTCCAGCACGCGGGCGTGGCTATGCTTGACCGTCTGGATGCCGGTGGCCATGTTGGTGATGCAGCTGACGGCCAGTACCTTCATGCCCATGTAGTTGCAGACCATGGTTTCCGGCACGGTGCTCATGCCCACGGCATCGGCTCCCATCCCCGCAAAGGCGCGAATTTCAGCCGCCGTTTCATAGCAAGGGCCCATAAAGCCCATGTAAACGCCCTCCTTGTAGGCAATGCCCAGTTCATCGGCGGTCTGCTTGGCAAGGTTCCGCAGTTCCAGACTGTAAGGTTCGGTCATGTCCGGGAAGCGGGGGCCGAAGCGCTCATCGTTGGGACCAATGAGAGGGTTCGTGCCCATCATGTTGATGAAGTCGGTAATGAGCATCAGGGTGCCCGGCGCAAACTCCCGGTTGATGCCGCCGCAGGCGTTGGTCAACACCACCTTTTCCACGTCCAACAGCTTGAACACATAGAACGGGTAGCAGACTTCCTTCATGGAGTAGCCCTCATAGAAATGGAAGCGACCTTCCATGGCGTAGACTTCCGTTTCCCCCAGCTTGCCAGCCAACAATGCACCTTTGTGTCCTGCCACCGTGGATACCGGGAAGTTGGGGATATCCTTGTAGGACAGTTCTTCCGTGTCCGTAAAGTCCGCGGTCAGCTTGCCAAGGCCGGAGCCCAGCACCACCGCGATCTTCGGGCGCTTTTTCGTGTGCGTCTTGATATATTCCGCACTTTCCAGTGCCTTTTCATAAAGATGTTCCATACCGTTCTCTCCTTTTCCCAAAAAATTCGATATATTCTCTGGGTTCAGTATATCGGATTTTTCAGGCCGATGCAAGACGCCCTCCATCGAGTCTTATTAAAAACCAAGGAGCAGATACTTCACATCACGAGTGTGTTGTATCTGCTCCTTGGTTTTCCGAATGTCTTATCTCTGGCCGATGTTCCACCGAAACAGCTCATATCCTTCCCGGATATCCTCCGGCAGACGTTTCAAAGTCTCGTCCCGCAGTTTCTGCGGCATCCCGTAAAAGGCTTCGGCAATGCCGCCGGTGATGCAGGCAAGGGGGTCGCTGTCGCCGCCCAGAGAGACCGCATTGCGAAGTGCATCCTCAAAACTGACGCTTTCCAGAAAAGCAATGATTGCTTCCGGCACAGTTTCCTGACAGGTCTCCACATGATGATAGGTCGGCCGAATTTCATCGCAGGTACGGTTCAGGTCATAACCGAAGGTCTGCTCCACATATTGTTTGATTTCCGGCTTGCTGTGGCCGGTACGGGCCAGAAAAATCACTGCCGCCGTGGCCTGCGCGCCTTTGATGCCCTCCGGGTGGTTGTGGGTAGCCACAATTTTCTTTGTCTCAGGGTTAATAAGGTTTGCCATGAGCGAGCCATCTTTTTTTCGTCATTAACTTAAGGGCTCCTTTTGTAATCTGCTGCTTCTGCTCATCTGTCAGCATCGCCTGCAATGTCACATCCGGCACTGCCGCTTTAACGGCGTTAATAAAGGCCGGTGCAGTATATAATGACTTCTCTATTTGGGAAAAAACTGTCTTTGCTCCTTTGAGCAGAGGTTTCGCCACCTCTGGAACTCGCCCAAAATGTTCCGATAGTTCTTCTTTATATTCAGATGCATCAATTATTTCCACATCTTCAGATGCAATGATGATCGTTTCTTTGTCCATATCAAATAATCCTTTCGTGATATTTCTATAATAAAGTTTGTATTTTTTGCGAACCGGCCTATTTCTGTATGTAGGTAAGCTCAATATCATATCCAAGTTGCGCCAGTATCTGCACAAAAGTCAGTCAATTTTTAGAACTTCGATATATTTTAACTATTTCAGCAAACAAATCGACAGGATTTTCTTCCAAAGCATCGGCAAGCATAATTAGTTTTTCTATACTAATCCAATTCTTTCCGTGTTCTATATTGCAAAGGTGTCGAAGCGAAATCCAATCTTCTGAGCCGAACAATTCGTCACTTCTATTATAGATAAATTGTTCACGGCTTTTGTACTGTTTTCCTAATGACTTTCGTTTCTGCTCAAACATTTTTCCTATTTTTGTTAGAGCTTCACTCTGTCTTGCTTTTTCAGCCATATATCTCTCCATTATGCATCATGGTGCATTGTTTATTTTTGAGTATATGATATACTAAAATTGCTCTCAGGGCAACAGCCCTCGAGAAGAAAATATAAGGAGGCCATAAAATGGCAAATTTAAAGTTTAAAGTTGAGGCTCTTCGTACCCTCGCATCCCCTTATCGTAAGGGAGACAAAGATGAAAGCACCTTCGAAACCATTTATTATCTGCTGGTGGATATGAAGGAACTTCCCTCTAATATTCCTCTCGATGTCAATCCGCGTGAACCAAAGATGACAACCAATGTGGCTCATAGCTTGCTCACTGCTGTAGTGGAGCCGGAAACTGATTTCTATATCAACAACCGCGGTATCGTCATCGCCGCCAAAACGCTAACCTTTAATAGCACTGATTCGGAAGTAACCATTGACATTGGTGATCAGAATGACGAAAACGACAAGTCCCTTTACGGCATTCTTGACGGCGGTCACACCTATACCGCCATCATGCGTAAGCGCGACGAAATTCCTGAAGACATTCGCAAATTTGTTCGTGTTGAAGTCATCACCAATGTGCAGAATATCACGCGCCTCTCCGATGCTCGCAACACGTCGGTTCAGGTTTCTGATATGGCACTATTCAATCTCGACGACAAGTTCGACGATATTAAAGCCTCCATTGCAGGTCAGGCATATGCAGATCTGATTGCTTACAAAGATAATGAGGATAAACCTATTCACGTTTCGGAACTGCTCCGCTTGCTCTACGCCTTTGATATCGACAAATATCCTGATGACAATGCGGCCCCGGTACAGAGCTATTCCGGTAAAACACAGGTATTTAAGCGCTATAAGCAGGCATTTGAATCTCCTTTTTATAAGTCTTTGACCGGGCAAATTCCTCTGCTGGTAGAGCTTTATGATGTTATCGAACGCGAACTTCCTGAAAAGTATAGGGATTATAAGAAGGCGCAGGGCGTTGCAAATCCGCGTTTTGGAAGCGTGAGAGGCATCGAATCTCTTGACACTACGACAAAAACAGAGTTTCTCGCCACTCCCACAAAGTATTCTGTTTCCAGTGGCTATATCTACCCCATTTTTGGTGCTTTCCGTAGTCTGCTGAAATTTGATGAGGCAACGGGAGCTGTTTCCTGGCTGTTCAATCCCATTGACATCTGGAACGAAGTCGGCACATCCATTGTTCAGAACACCTTTGAGACCTATACTAACCCTCAGCTGGCCGGTAAGGATAAGCAGCTTTGGCTTTCCAACTACAGAATTGTAGAAACCCAGAGTCTCCGCAAACTTCTCGGACGCAGATAAATAGAATAGTATTGAGCAAGAGGCATTGGATCGCATCCGATGCCTCTTTTTGTTGGTCTAAAACGACTCTTTTAATACATTTAATCAACTATACTGCAAGCCTAACTCTCCAGAAATATTGGTAAATCATTGGTAAAACGTACCCGCCTAATGAAACCATGTCTTCACCTGCTCTCTCCAAAGTGCGAAAATAGTACCATGGAAAAAATGTATTTTTGAGAGCAGTCTAAAAAATACAGAGACGCAGCAAGGAGGACTCCATGGAGAAGCAAGCATTGGCAGTACGGGAACAGCAATGGTATCAGACGATCACTACAGCGAAACAAAGTGGGCAGAGAATGGCGTACCGCTTTCCAGCTTCTACAGCTGGCAGCGAAAAATGAGAAGTGCATTGTTGCAGCAGGAATCCGTCCAGTTCGAGGAACTTTCGCCCAGCTCGCCGAAAACAGCGGCGGTTCCTCCCACCCAGATCACACTGCATATTCGGGATGTTACAGTTGAACTGCCAGCAGATCTGCCCTCCGACCAGATCAGTGAGATCATCCGAGGAATCCGCAATGCTGGGTGACATCCGGAAGGTGGAGCACATCTACATCGCCTGCGGATATACAGACCTGCGGCGAGGGATAGACGGTCTGGTACAGATCGTACAGAATCAGTTTTCGCTGGATCCCTGTTCCAACAGCCTGTTTCTATTTTGCGGCAGAAGGCGGGATCGGATCAAAGCCCTGCTTTGGGAGGGCGACGGATTTATCCTGTTATACAAGCGTGTAGAGACAGGCTGCTTTCAGTGGCCACGGACAAAAGCGGAGATGCGGAGCCTGAACTGGACGGTCTGGTGCTGCTGGCGGCCTACTCTACCGCCGACCTGACCGACAGCGGCCTGCGAGTTTATTCCACTTACGGCAGCGAGGACGGCGTGCTGAACCGCGAAAAATACGAAGCCGACCGCGTAAATCTTCCGCAGGACACTACCGAAACGGTCATTGACGGCGGCTGTCATGCCGGGTTCGGCAGTTACGGTGCGCAGAAGGGCGATGGCACACCCACCATCTCTGCCGAGGAACAACAGCGGCAGACGGCGGACGCGCTGGCGGCATGGATGAATCTTCAATAAAAAGCAAAATATCCCGACCATTTTCCTGCAAATCACAGGAGAATGGCCGGGACTTTCTTTCGTATTCCGTAAATCAGGAATCAATACAAATGAAATTTATGGCTGATCGGATGTGCAATTTCATCCGGCAGCGGGCGGAAGCCGATGCAGGTCAGAGTCATGCCCTCGCCGTTTTCATCAAATTCTTCCGGCTCCAGCTCGGTGTGGCAGGCATCCCGGATGAGGAAAAAATCACGGTTTTCCACAAGTCCCAATTCCTCGGCAATGGTCTTTGCTTTCAGCAGTTGATTTCGATTCTTGGCCCCACATACGGTCTTGGTAAACGAACCATCGAACCATTCTTCATAGGTTGCTTTCTCCAACATGATTTCTGCCCGATAGCCGGTAATTTCTCCGTCTTTCTCGATGGGGTCCACGCCCTGTCCCATACCGATGGGGTCGGTGAGGAATGCCAGCGAAGCATGGCAGCACTGCGCCGCCAGTTTACCGGGAGACATCTGCAGGTCTTTTCGTGCAATGATGAGTTGACGCATTTTCTCTCCTTCTTACGACAGCTTGATCTTCAAATCTGCCAACAGATTCACCGCTTCCGGCAGGGAAAATTTCGCATCCTTCAGGCGACTGCCCAGAATGTCCACCTTATAACCGGCGGCATCCCGGAAATCCGCCTTGCGCAGGTCACACTGGTAGAATTCCGTTTCGTGAAGTTCCACACCCTTGAAATTCGCCAGCTGCATCTCGCATTTGGCAAACATGGAGCCGACAATTTCGTTGCCGTCCGAAAAGTCGAAGCGGTTAAAGTTCATTTCGGTGAAGGTGTTATATTTCAGACTGCACTCTTTCAGCTTGTGGATAGGGTCCGGGAAGGCACCGTTGGACATCAGCGGTGCCCACTCAATTTCATTCAGGCGGCAGTCCTCAAAATCCAGCGACTGAACCGAAGAATGGGTGCTGCGCAGACCTGTGACCTCACACCGCACGAATTTGCACTCGTTCAGCGTGGTATGATCCAGCCCGCATTTTGTAAAGGAGCAGTCCACAAATACGCAGTCGGTAAAGTCGCAGTCCTCAAAAGTCTCCTCGGTGAATGACAGGTCGGCAAACCGTTCGCCTTCGCAATAACTCTCTGTCATAAAATTCTCCTGTCAGCGCAGTTCTTCCAGCAGAGCCGTGCAGCCTTCCAGCACATCCTGCCAGGTAGCTTCAAAGTCCCCGGTATACCACGGGTCGGCCACATCGCCGGGGCGACGGGTATGATCCATCAGCAGAGACACTTTATGCTCCGGGTCGCCGCCCACAAAGCGCGCCATATTGCACAGGTTGTTGTGATCCATGGCGATCAGATAATCGTAGGTTTCGTAATCCCGCCGGGTCATCTGCCGGGCGGTTTTACCCTCGCAGGAGATGCCGTGCTCGGCCAGCTTCCGCCGGGCGGGCGGATAGACCGGGTTGCCGATTTCCTCGGTGCTGGTGGCGGCGGATGCGATTTCAAATTTATCAGAAAGCCCGGCTTTGGCCACCAAGTCTTTCATTACAAATTCGGCCATTGGACTGCGGCAAATGTTCCCATGGCAGATAAAAAGCACTTTCGTCATGTCAAAATATTTCCTTATACCGTATCATTTTGAATTTTGAACACGCGCGTTCAAAATCCAGTTCTACTTCAAAAACTCCCGCAGCACATCCTCTGGGCTGGGTGTATGGTTCGGGTACTTTTCCCGCAGCGGTGCGGCGGCACCATCCATAATGTAGGGCACACCCACAATGTCCAGCATCGACACATCGTTATAATTGTCGCCAAAAGCCATCACATCGGCAAGGTCGATGCCCAGCGTCATGCAGATACTTCGCACTCCGATGCCCTTGTTGGCAGAGGTAGTATCGATCCAATACGGTCCCGCCACGGCACAGTTTGCCTCTTTCCATCGTGGGACAAACCGTTCCGTGTAAGATTCTACGCCTTCGTGCAGATACACCGATACTTTTGTGATCTCCTCCGGCACCTCGGAAGGGTCATTGATGATTTGATAATTGTTCCCGATGAACTGAACACGCTTGAGCATTCCCAGACCCCGCTCCATCAGGTATGCAGTATTCTGGCCGGAAAGCATCACTTCGCCCTGCCCGTCGCTGCGGGTCCACAGGTCGTTGGCGATTTCTTCGGCCAGTGCACGGGGCATCGGATTCTTGGCGATGCACTGTTCGTCCTTATAGATCACGCCGCCGTTTTCGCAGAGAAACACACAGCAGTCCGCCACCGGTGCAAAGAGCTTGCGCAGGCTGGTATACTGCCGACCAGACGCCGGGCAAAACAGAATGCCGCGCCGATGCAGCTCCCGTATCTGCTCAAAGATCTCGTCTTCCAGTTCCTTTTTGCCGTATTGCAGCAGCGTACCGTCAATGTCGCTGCAAATCAGTTTGATTGACATTTTCCGTCCTCATTTTTCAAGATAATTTTAGGCAATTCCCCGGCATCCAGAACACGGATGCCTTCGTCCATCAGCATCTTGGCAAAAACGCCCTGTCCGGGAATCTTTGTCCCGGAAAACGTTCCGTCGTAGATTTCCTTCACGCCGCAGCTGGGGCTGCGGGATTGCAGGATGGCAAGCTCCACCCCATTTTCTTTTGCAATGGCAAGGGCTTTCGCTGCACCCGCCCGGAACTCCCGGTCCACATTGATGCCCTCTTTGTTCGTGACAACGCCCTGCACGATTTCCGCCGGGCACCGCGGTGTGGGCAGGCCGCCCAAAACCTCCGGGCAGACCGGAACCACCTGATGCCCCCGCGCAAAATCACAGACCGCCTGATTGTAATTGTTTCCGCCGCTGTATTTGCAGTTTTCGCCCAGCAGGCAGGCGCTGACCAGAATCTTCATTGTTGCGCGCTCCTTTTTTCAGATACTGAATCTTTTCCCTATTCTACCACGCTTTTGGGCATTGAAAAAGAGGATTCTGCTTTTTCCTATCCCCATACCGGGAGGTCCGCCGTAATCTTTTCTAATTCCTGTGCAAGAAACGTCAGCCTTTCCCTCAGATGGTTGTTATGCGGTGCATCTCCGTTCAGCAGATAGTCCGTTTTTCTACGTTTTTCACAGGTCTCCTTTTCACGATTCCACGCAAAAGCCAAACGCCAATGGTATTCAACAAACACATATAGTGTGTCCGCTCATTTTATCCATCCCATTTATACACAGTTCCGAGCCAAAAGAACCGCATAAAGTTCTCATCAAAAAACAGGGAGTGACATCAAATCACTCCCCGTTTGCATTGATTGTATCAGAGTTTCGTCATCCAGAGCCCATGCAGGTTGCAGTATGCGTAAACGGCCACCGGCTTTTCACTTCCCAGTTCAAACACCGCGTTGGGAGCCTGCCCCGGATTCAGATAGCGGATCCGCCCGCCGTTCTCAGTCTCCACAAAAATCCACTGAATATAGTGAACATCCGCCATGGGGTGCTCCACCGCGCCCACTGTGACCGTGAGACGACTGCCGGAAAGCTCTGCCACCGGCAGATGCTTCTCGCCGCTGGCTTCCACCGTATTGGGAACCAGCTCTTTCATTTTCTCTCCGCAGCAGACCAGCGGAACGCCTGCATTATGGATGGTAGTGACGAGGTTGCCACAGTGATTGCAGATGTAAAACTTTGCCTTCATATCGAAATCCTCCACTGGAATGTTATCGGTGTGTTTCTTGTATCTATATGATAGCATTTCCTATTTATGATTTCTGTAACTGAATCACGCAAAGCGTTTTTGGGCTCACTTGCAATAAATCTCAATGGCTTTCTGCGCAAATTCTGCGGCACCGGCACCGCCGGCAGCATTGATGTTTTCCGTAAATGCTCCGCCTGCCCCATACATCTGCCCCAGCTGATTCAGGATCACCTTGGAACAGTTGTAGTAGTGCTCTGTGATAAACTCCTGCAGCTTCTTCACCTGTGCCTGCACTTCAGGGTCCGCCGGGTCTTTGCCCTGCATCCCGCCGAATGCCGCCACGATGTCCATCAGTTGACTGTTCATGTCCTTGACTTCTTTCTCGGTCTTATGGGCAGTTTTTTCCTCAAACTCTTTGTATTCCGGCGTTTCGCCCCATTCCTTTTTGGCCTGCTCGGTATACTTTTTGATCTTCTGCGTATCAAATGCGGTAAAGTCCATAACCTTTCCTCCTGTGGATCGAATTTTCTGCGCAAGGCCGATCAGAACTTCAAGATGCTGCTTTTTCAATGTCAGAAGTGTGATTTGCTGTTCCAGTGCTTTCTGCCGGTCAAAAGCAGGATTCTCCACGATTTTCTGGATATCCTTCAGCGGAAATTCCAGTTCCCGGAACAATAAGATCTGCTGCAAGCGTTCCAGCGCGGCATCGTCATACAGCCGATAGCCTGCTTCGGTACGGCCCGCCGCGCGCAGCAGACCGATTTTATCGTAATATTGCAGGGTCCGGATGCTCACTCCGGTCCGCTTGCTCACTTCGTTCACTGTCATCATCTTGCTGTCCTCCCTTGCGACAGCCACAGTATACGCTATGACGCTGCGTCAGGGTCAAGAGGTTTTCTGAAAATTTTTTCAGCCTTCCCTCTGCTCCACGATTTCCAAGCTGTCACGCCCCACACGGCAGAGCAAAAACAGCACCTGCACACCTGCAGCTTTGGCCTCGGCCAGTGCTGTGCCAAACTCCGGCTGTGTGCTGACATTTGGCCGCACCTCGGTGATGCCTTCCATCTGAATCACAAAGGCCACAGCGCACTGATATCCTGTCCGCTGTGCCTGCGCCAGCTCGTGCAGGTGCTTCACGCCGCGCTCGGTGGGTGCATCCGGGAAGTAGCCGATACCGTCCACTTCCAGTGTGCAGCCCTTGACTTCCATCAGATACTTTTGCTCGCCCTTTTCCATGTAAAAGTCGATGCGGGACTTGCCATAGGTGAATTCCGGCTTGATATAGTCGTAGCCCTGTTTTGCAAGCCACTCTCCTACTACCTTGTTAGGTGCCTGACTGTCCATATTGACCCAGCCAAGACCTTGCTTGTGTACCGCCACAAGGTCGTATTTCGTTTTGCGTTTCGGGTTATCCGACACTTCCAGCCGAACCGCCGTGCCGGGCAGCAATAGCTCTTTGCACCGCCCGGTGTTCTTGACATGGGCGGTTTCCACTGCTCCATTCACTTCCACATGGGCAATAAAGCGGTTGGGACGGTCAACAAAAATGCCGCCCACGATCTCTCTGTATTTCAATGTTTACTCCATTTTCAGTACAGGATTCGGGAGCCATGCCCATCCTGTTTACCAAGATACAGTTCCACGACCATCCTGCCGCTTTCACTGTTGCAGAGTTCTTCCTTGCAGTAGCCGCAGAGTTTTCCTTCCGCTTCCGATACATAGCGGTGCAGCGGTTCCTGCAGTTCCTTCGGGATGCTGCTCCATGGAATGACATAGCTCATGCCGGTATCCCCCACATCCACGATGCAGGGCCGTTCACTGTCCTCATCGGATAAAATCAGGTTCACCAGAAACACATCCGCAAACGGAGCCCCCTGATACTCTGCCTTTTGCCGTCTGCGCTCCGTCCGAAGCTCGTCCAGTGTTTGATTCAGGTCATTTTCTGGCAGCGTGGACTTGTACAACAGGACATGCAGTTTCTGCTCCGCCGCTTCACTGTCATTCTGACCGTTGGCCGGGAGTTCTACATCTGCATGGCTGGCGCAAATTTGTTTCTGCATCGCAGTGCGCAGAGTTTCCAGTTTCTGCTGCCGTTCTGCTTCCAATTGCTGTGCGGACTTTTGATGTACTTCTTTGGCTTCTGACTGTTGCGCAGCATGCTCCTGCTTGGGCTCTGGCTTAGGCTTTGACCGTTCGCCGTGCTTTTTTGCGTCAGCCTCCGAAACGTTTTGCCCTAATACAGTCGGCACCGACACGCTTTTGGCACCGCTTTGTGCTACCGATGCTTTCTGTGCCGCAGAAGGACGCTCCGTTCTCTTTGGTTTCACCGACCGCGTTGCACCTGTGCCCGTGTTTTTCGCTTTCGGCCTTGGTGTTTTCACTTCAGGAGCAGAATTCTTGACACTTGCCGGTCGAGCCTGTGTCTGCATCTGCCAGAAATCGCTGCCGGTGCGCTGATAATAGGACTTTTCCGCTCGTTTCCGGCTGCTGCGCACATCTTCACAGATCCACGAAAAAATCAGATAGCGTTCCAGTGTGTTCCAAAAGCTGCTGCGCCGATGGCAGGGTTTATGCCGTCCACGGGACGCATACACAATCACTGACAAGCATCCGAAGAACAGAAATCCTGCCGCAAAACCGATCCCTGTAAACAGCTTTTTGAAAAAGCCCATCTCTCACACCTCTTCCGGTTACAGCCTTGCCTGATACACCCGCTCCGTCCGGGCATCGAAGCAGCAGAAAATCACCTGCATGGCGTAATCCGCGTGATCTTCCAGCCACTGTGCCACTGTTTTGACTGCAATCTCCGTGGCATCTTCCAGCGGGTAGCCATACACGCCGGTCGAAATTGCCGGGAACGCAATGCTGTGGAGTTCATACTCTTTGGCAAGGTTCAGCGAATTGCGGTAGCAGTCCGCCAGCTGCGCGGCATCCTCTGCTGTGCCGGAATAAATCGGCCCTACTGTATGAATGATATACTGATATGTACCCAGTTTTCTGGACACTGGATGAAAAATGAATAATTAAGATTC
>OGEG01001887.1_pt1 | contig 12328 bp, 10 predicted proteins | sample 1570621 | NCBI WGS metagenome assembly OGEG01 (sample SAMEA2582130, study PRJEB24529) | metagenome | biome: Human gut stool | place: China | collected 2011 | reverse complement strand
TGAAAAAACCGAAAGTTGACTCTTTTTTTTAATTCCTATTCAATAGGAATTAAGTATGATATAATAAAAACGAAAAAATATGTTTACAAAGGGATAAAAAATGACATCAATTTATAATAAGTTGAAACAACTACAATACAAAGAAGATTATCCTTTTCACATGCCAGGACATAAAAGAAATTTAAAGATCGATTCATTATTAGATGCGATTTCCAAAATTGATATTACAGAGATCACAGGATTTGATGATCTTCACCATCCAGAAGAAATGATTCGAGAATTGATGGACGATTTAAAACAGATTTATGGAACAAAAGAGAGTTATCTACTGGTAAACAGCAGCACTGCGGGGAATTTAGCTGCAATAGCTGCATTGTGTAATATTGGAGATAAGATACTGGTTGCGAGAAACTGTCATAAGTCAGTCTATCACGCGATAGAATTGTTGGGACTTGATCCAATCTATATTTATCCAGAGATTGATGAATATGGAATCTGTAAAGGCATTACGAAGGAACAGATAGAAAATATTATAACAAAAGAAACCTCAATTAAGGCAATGGTCCTTGTTTCACCAACATATGAAGGAAGAGTATCAGATATCGAAGGAATATCAGATGTTCTGCATCGAAATAATATACCATTGATCGTAGATGAAGCTCATGGGGCTCATTTTATTTATCATGAGGCATTTCCAGAGAGTGCAGCAAATAGCGGAGCAGACATTGTGATACAAAGTCTGCACAAGACATTGCCCGCATTTACGCAAACGGGATTACTTCATTTGTGCACAGATTGTGTCACAAGAGAAATGATGCAAAAGAAATTGTCAATATTTCAGAGCAGTAGCCCATCCTATGTGTTGATAGCATCAATTGAACAATGTATCCACATATGTAATGAAAATCGTGGATATTTTCAACAATACTACGAAAAATTGTGGATACTACGTGAAAAACTAGAAGAATTAAAATATATCAAACTGGTACCAACGGATGATATTGGAAAACTTGTGTTTTCGGTAAAAGACACGACAATATCTGGAGAAGAACTATTTGAGATTTTAAGAGACAACTATCATTTAGAGATGGAAATGTCAGAACTTTATTATGTGATCGCAATGACAAGTGTGTGCGATACACAAGAAGGGTACGATAGATTGTATCAGGCATTAAAAGAGATCGACAGTGAGATCACAAAAAAGAATACAGAGTATTTATTTTTGGAAAATGATTTTCATCAAAATAAAAAGATGTTAAAACCAGAAGAAGCTGCAACAAAAGATCGAATACAGATTGATTATGATGATGCAAAAGATGAGATTGCAGCGGAATTTATTTTTTTGTATCCACCAGGAATTCCACTTGTTGTGCCTGGAGAAGTGATCGATAAGTATGTGATCGATAAGATCAGACAGTATGAGCAATATAATATGAAAGTGATAGGACTGGATGATCATAAAATATATATAATAAATAGATGAGAGGATATAAATATGGGATTATTTTTGACCGTTGAAGGACCAGATGGAGCTGGAAAAACAACACAAATAGAATTACTAAGAGACTACTTATCTGACAAAGGTTATGATATAATAGTATGTAGAGAACCTGGCGGAACACCGATCAGTGAGGCTGTAAGAAATGTGATTCTTAACAAAGAATTTACTGAGATGGGACATATGACGGAATTACTGCTTTACGCAGCTGCCAGAGCTCAATTGATCGAAGAAGTCATTCGTCCGGCATTAGAAGATGGAAAGATCGTAATCTGTGATCGATTTGTGGAATCATCTGCAGTCTATCAGGGAATTGCCAGAGGAATGGGAATTGATCTTGTTTACAAAGTAAATCAATTTGCAATCGGAGATACGATGCCAGATCTGACGATTATGATCGATCTGGATGCAGAAGCTGGTATTTCAAGAAAGAAAAAACAGGCAGAGCTGGACCGAATGGAAAGCGAGACAATTGATTTTCATAAGAAGGTTGTTGAAGGATACAGACAACTTGCGAGCCTGCATCCAGATAGAATCTATACTGTTGACGGAAGTCTGACGATCGAAGAGATTCATCAGAAGATTGTTTCACAGGTCAACAAAAAATTTCATGGTAAAGGGTGATGTAGTATGAAGAGTTTTGATGCAATTATAGGACATAAAAAAATAATTTCTCATTTTGAAGAAGCAATCAAGACGGGAAAAGTTTCCCATGCCTATTTATTAAGTGGCGAAGATGGAAGCGGAAAGATGATGATCGCAAAGGCAGTTGCGAAGGCACTTCTGTGCGAACACAAAGATGGATGTGGAGAATGTGCAGCATGTAAGCAGGTGGATTCATTAAATCATCCAGATGTCATTTATATTACTCATGAAAAGTATGAAATCAGAGTTGATGATATTCGAAAAGGGATCAATGAGACGATTGATATTAAACCGTATAGCGGAGATTATAAGATTTACATCATTGATGATGCGGATAGAATGAATGCAGGAGCGCAGAATGCCTTATTAAAGACATTAGAAGAACCACCTGCATATGCAGTGATCCTTCTATTAACAAACAATAAGGATAGATTGTTAGATACGATCCTCTCAAGATGTGTGTCCATGACATTAGGAAGTGTCAGAGAAAGCGAAATTGAAGATTATCTAAAAGCCAATACAGGGGCAAGTCATGCAGATATCGCATTTGCAGCAGCATTTTCACTTGGGAATATTGGACGTGCATTGCATGTACTGGATACAGAAGAATTTAAAGATATGCTGAATGATACAATGAACGTGATCACTCATATGAAGAGTATGGAGATTTATGAAGTTGTATCGTATGCGAAGAGTCTGACAAAATATAAGAATGAGATTTATGATTTCCTTGATATCATTATGGTATGGTATCGAGATATGTTGATTCTTAAGACAACAGGGTCTTTAAATCAACTTGTATTTAAAGATAAATACCGTCAGCTAAAAGATCAGGAGATTTATATTTCATTTGAGGGAATCAGTCATATTCTTGATGAAGTAGAAAAGGCTAGAAGGCGACTGATCGCGAATGTTAATTTTGAAGTGGCAATCGAAATGCTGCTTGTGACGATAAAGGAGAATGGTAAAGTATGGTAGAAGTAATTGGAGTGCGATTTCGTACTGCAGGAAAGATATATTTCTTTAATCCAAAGGAATTTCAGGTAAAGTCAGGAGACCACGTGATCGTGGAAACTGCCAGAGGAATTGAATTTGGATCAGTCGTTTCTGAGAGAAGACAGGTAAAGGAAAAATGCATCGGAGATGAATTAAAACCTGTTTTAAGAATCGCAACCAAAGAAGATGAAGAAAGGGCAGCGAAGAATAGAGAGAAAGAAAAAGAAGCATATAAGATCTGCCTTGATAAGATCAAGGAGCATGAGCTTGATATGAAGCTTGTATCAACAGAATATACATTTGATAATAATAAAGTATTATTTTATTTTACGGCAGATGGACGAGTTGATTTTCGTGAACTTGTAAAGGATCTGGCAGCAGTGTTCAGGACAAGAATTGAATTACGACAGATCGGTGTCAGAGATGAAGCCAAGATGCTTGGTGGTATGGGAATCTGTGGAAGAAAATTATGCTGTAATACATTTTTATCTGAGTTTGCACCTGTTTCTATCAAGATGGCCAAAGAGCAGAATCTGTCACTGAATCCGACAAAGATTTCAGGAGTCTGCGGAAGATTGATGTGTTGTCTTAAGAATGAACAGGAAACATATGAGTATTTAAATAGTAAGCTTCCAAATGTTGGTGAGAAATTAAAGACAAAAGATGGCGTAGTTGGAGAAGTTCAGAGAGTAGATGTACTTCGACAGAAGGTAAAACTGATCGTGGAAGATGAGAATGGAGATAAAGAAATCCAGGAATATAAGATTGATGATCTTCTGATGAGAAAGAAAAAGCCACAAGGATGTCAGGGGTGCAGCAAAGGATGCAATAATAAGAATCAAGGATGTAATAAAGGACATGGAAAGAGAAAGAATTGATGATCTTGGGATCAATGGTTATCAGATCATCCAGAAAGAACAGGGATTTTGTTTTGGAATGGATGCGGTTCTTTTATCAGATTTTGCACAAGTTAAGAATGGTGGGAGAGTTCTAGACCTCGGTACGGGGACTGGAATCCTCCCAATTTTGATGGAGGCAAAGACGAAGGCTGTTCATCTTACAGGGCTTGAAATACAGCCAGAGATGGCGGAGATGGCGGCAAGAAGTGTCAAATTAAATCATTTAGAAGATAAGATAGAGATCGTAGAGGGTGATATCAAAGAGGCTTCTGCGATTTTTTCGCATGATAGTTTTGACACGATCACATCAAATCCACCATATATGATCGGACAGCATGGACTTAAGAATCCGTCGGAGACGAAAGCAATCGCAAGACATGAGATACTTTGTACATTTGCGGATATCACGGCAGCAGCTAAAAAGCTTTTAAAGAATAAAGGAAAGCTGTTTCTGGTACACAGAACATTCAGATTGTCAGAGATTTTATGCCAGCTGTCTAAGGATGGATTAGAGCCAAAAAGAATCCGTTTTGTGCATCCATACATTGATAAAGAACCGAATATATTTTTATTAGAAGCAGTAAAAGGCGGAAAGTCAAGAATGACAGTTGAGCCTCCATTGATCGTTTATCAAAAAGAAGGAAAATACACAGAAGAAATTTATAAGATTTATGGAATGAATCTGGAGGAATAAGCATGAGTGGAACATTATATTTGTGTGCGACACCGATTGGTAATCTGGAAGACATTACTTTTCGTGTGATAAACACATTAAAAGAAGTTGATCTGATCGCAGCGGAAGACACAAGGCACAGTATCAAATTATTAAATCATTTTGAAATTAAGACAAAGATGACAAGCTATCATGAGTATAATCGTGTGGAGAAAGCAAAAGTTCTTGTAAAGCAGTTGCAGGAAGGAAAAGATATCGCACTCATTACAGATGCTGGGACACCGGGAATTTCAGATCCAGGAGAAGAATTGGTAAGACAGTGCCATGAAGCAGGAATCACAGTTACTGCATTACCGGGAGCATGTGCGTTGATCAATGCACTGATCATCTCTGGGCAGCCAACAAGAAGATTTTGTTTTGAAGCATTTCTTCCATCAGATAAAAAAGAAAGAAAACAGATTCTTGATTCTCTGGAAAATGAGACAAGATCTATTATCATTTATGAAGCACCACATCGTTTAGTAAGGACTTTGGAAGAACTACATGAAGTGCTTGGAGACAGATCCATGACATTATGCAGAGAACTCACAAAGAAGCATGAGAGTGTTTTTAAATCAACGCTTGGGGAAATCCTTGCCTATCATAGAGAAAATCCGCCAAAAGGCGAATGTGTGATGATCATAGAAGGAAAATCATTTCAAGAATTAAAAGAAGAGAGTCAGGAAGAATTTCTAAAGATTCCATTGTCAGAGCATATGAACCGTTATATGGATCAGGGATATTCAAAGAAAGAAGCGATGAAACTGGTAGCCAAAGATCGAGGTGTTGGTAAGAGAGAGATTTATCAGCAGTTGTTGGAAGAGGAATAAAAATATATCAACAAAAAAGGTATGGGAAAATAATATCAATTCCCATACCTTTTGTTTGTCTTTATTGAAATGATCCAAAAAATTACGCTTCAGTAATTTCGAATCCAGCAAGTTTAGCTAATTCAATGATAGATTTTCTTGAGACTTTCTTTCCTTTGTAGTCAATCAGATCATCCATATCTTCTCCAGTAAAAATATCTGCAGGATTATATTTCTTTAAAATAATCTTATCGTCATCTACAAATATTTCAAGAGGATCGCGTTCGTTCACATCAAAGTTACGACGTAATTCGATCGGTAAAGTAATTCTTCCAAGTTCGTCAAGCCTTCTTACAATGCCTGTACTTTTCATGTGTAAACCTCCTTAATGTCTTACAATCATTTTATATCTTAAACCATAGCATACCAAAATCTGGTTGTCAATTCATTTGTTTACTTATAAACTAGAGAATAAATAAGTATAATTAACAGATTTCAGCACCTGCTGGCATATCTTTATCTGGTGTTACAAGAGCTAATTCACCCTTATCATTTTCAGCACAAAGTAACATTCCTTCAGAGAGAACTCCTGCTAATTTGGCTGGTTTTAAGTTCACAAGTACCATAACTTTCTTACCGAGCATATCTTCTGGTTTATAATAAGCTTTGATACCAGAAACAATCTGTTTTACCTGGCTTCCGATCTTAACCTGAGAGCAGAGAAGTTTTCTGGATTTTTTAACCTCCTCACAGGCGATGATCTCACCAACCTGGAACTGTATCTTAGTGAAATCATCAAAAGTGATCTCATCTTTTGGTTCAATGTCGATGACAGTATCTTCTTCTACAGCAGCGTTTGCAGCTTTGACAGAAGCAGCCTGTTTCTCCATTAAGACTTTGGCTTTTTCCATAACTTCTTTCTCATCTAATCTTGCAAATAAGATCTGAGGTTTTTCAGTTACTTTTGTACCACTCTTGTAGTTTCCGAATGTTGCAAGGTTATCAAATTCAAGCATAGATGTATTTAACTGAGCAAAGATCTTCTCAGATGTCTCAGGCATATATGGTGATAATAAAGATGCACCAATTGTGATTCCTTCAACAAGGTTGTATAAAACAGTAGCCAGACGGTCTTTTGAAGCTTCGTCTTTTGCTAATACCCAAGGCATAGTCTCATCAATATAACGGTTGCAGCGACGGAATAAGTTAAAGATCTCAGTCATTGAATCTGCAACACGAAGGTCAGCCATCTTCTCAGCAACTTTATCTCTTGTACCTGTCACAACGGCTTTCAGATCATCATCATAATCTCCTACAACACCCTTGTCTTCTACGATTCCTCCAAAATATTTGTTGGACATAGAAATCGTACGGTTTACAAGGTTACCAAGAATATTTGCAAGGTCAGAGTTCATACGCTCGATCATCAATTCCCATGAGATCACACCATCACGTTCGAAAGGCATTTCATGAAGAACGAAATAACGCACTGCGTCAACTCCGAAGAAGTCAACCAGATCATCTGCGTATAAAACGTTACCTTTGGATTTACTCATCTTACCATCGCCCTGAAGCAGCCAAGGATGTCCAAATACCTGTTTAGGAAGTGGAAGATCTAGTGCCATCAGGATGATTGGCCAGTAAATTGTATGAAAACGGATGATATCTTTACCAATCAGGTGAAGATCTGCAGGCCAGAACTTGTTAAACTTGTCTGAACTGTTTCCATCACAGTCATAACCGATACCTGTGATATAGTTTGTTAATGCATCTAACCATACATAAACGATGTGTCCTTCATCAAAGTCAACTGGGATTCCCCATGAAAATGATGTTCTTGAAACACACAGATCCTGAAGTCCAGGAAGAAGGAAGTTGTTCATCATCTCATTCTTACGGGATTCTGGCTGAATAAATTCAGGATGTGTATTGATGTGTTCGATCAGACGGTCTGCATATTTGCTTAATTTTAAGAAATAAGCTTCTTCTTTTGCAGGTTGTACTGGACGTCCGCAGTCAGGACATTTACCATCTACTAACTGGCTCTCTGTGAAGAAAGATTCACAAGGTGTACAGTATAAACCTTCGTATTCACCTTTGTAGATATCTCCCTGTTCATATAATTTTTTAAAAATCTTCTGAACCTGTTTCTCGTGATCTTCATCAGTTGTTCTGATAAAACGGTCATAAGAAGTGTTCATAAGATCCCAGATTCTCTTGATTTCTCCGGCAACATCATCAACGAATTCTTTTGGTGTTACCCCTTTTTCTTCTGCTTTTAATTCTACTTTCTGGCCATGTTCGTCAGTTCCTGTCTGGAAAAATACGTCATAGCCTTCCATTCTTTTATATCGAGCAATACTGTCTGCCAGGATGATCTCATATGTGTTACCAATATGAGGTTTTCCGGAAGTATAAGTAATTGCAGTTGTAATATAATATGGTTTCTTACTCATAATGATCCTCCGATTTTCTGTTTCTATCCTTATAATTATAGTACATCTTGTGCGGATAGTCTATTTTTTTTCTTTAAAAAATAAGATATTAACAAGTGTTTATTTGGAGGTAGAAATGGAATTTGCAGGGAGATTGAAAAAGATCAGAATAAAGTTGATCATGATTGGAATTTGTCTGATATTTCTAGGAGGATATAGTCTGATCCAAGAATGGAAAGATCAAAAAAAGAATACAACAAAAAAAGTATTTGATCAGTATACGGATGCGTTTTTTAAAGAAAATATATCAACAAATGAGATCACGATGCATTTCTTTTTAGAAAATCCAGAAAAATATAGATTAGAACAACCGAAAAATCTTTATCCATCCATGAATCAGGGAAGTATCTTGAATGAAAAAATTAAAATTTCAAAAGAAATTGAGAAGTTAAAAAAATTTAAACAAAAGGAATTGACGAAAAAACAGCAAAATACATATATGGTTTTGATGGATTATTTAAGAAGACAGAAAAATCTTTCGATGTATCCGTATTATGAAAGAATCCTTGGGAAAACATCTGGGCAGCAGGCACAGATTCTTCTGACATTAAGTGAATATCGTCTGAAAAATGAGAAAGATATCAAAAGCTATTTTCAATTATTGAAGGGACTGGATGGATATTTTGATTCACTGATCGAATACAGCAAGGAACAGGTAAAGAGAAATTTATTCCTATCTGATCAGTCTTTAAAAGAAGTATTGCAGCAGATTCAGAATGTCATAAAGCAAAAAGAAAACAATATGTTGGTTGCAACATTTAATTTAAGAATTGCAGATATTAAAGGAATTAATGCAGCTCAGAAAAAGAAATACTGCAGAGAAAATAAGAAATTGATCGGTACAAAGGTGCTGCCTGCTTATGAAAAATTATATTCCCATTTGCAGGCATTAAATGGAAATGGGAAAAATGAAAATGGTCTGTATTATTATAAAAATGGAAAAGAATATTATAAAGTATTGGTTGCACAGAAAACAGGATCAGATAAAACGATAGAAGAAATGATCGAAATCAGTGATCGATCCATTGAAAAATGCCTTCGAAAACTTATAAAATTGCAAAAAAAGTATCCAAATATCATAAATGAATATAGAAATCATAAAAAAAATATAAAAATTGTGCAAAATCCACAAAATATACTTAACAAACTAAGGCAAAAGATGGTAAAATATTATCCAAAGGCACCAAAAGTTAGCTGTAAAATAAAATATGTGCACAAAACCATGGAAGAATATACCAGTCCTGCGTTCTATATGGTACCAGAGATTGATTCTTACAAGGAGAATGTAATTTACATTAATAAGGCACAGACTGCAGAGTTATATCCAACTTTGGCACATGAAGGATACCCAGGACATTTATACCAGAATGTATATTATGCGGCAAGGAACGATGATCCAGTGCGCTATCTGCTTGATTATCCTGGATATTCAGAAGGATATGCAACGTATGTAGAAGTTTTTAGTTACAGTATGATGGATGCTGAAGGATATGGCGATATTTATCAACAGATGAATATGGAGATGTACGAGTACAATCTGGCACTTTGTTCAAGAGTTGATCTTGGAGTTCATTATGAAGGATGGAAGAAGAAAGATGTCAGGGCGTATTTAAGATCATTTGGAATGGATGATTCTCAGGCAGATGAATTATTTCAGATGATTATCGAGAATCCTGCAAATTATTTATCTTATTATATCGGTTATCAGGAGTTTCATGAGCTTTTGACTGATTATAAGAAAATGGCAGGGAATAAATACAGCTTAAAAGCGTACCACACAGAGATTTTAGATGCAGGCCCATGTAGTTTTGACATTTTGAGAAGACGCATCGAAAGCAACCTATGAATGGAGGAGTAACTTATGTCAACAAAAGCTTATTACACACATGAAGAAATCGGAAAAGGAAAGCCTGGATTTTCAAAAACAAGATCCATTATTGAAGCAGCATTCTATGGAAATAACGTTGTAGAAGTAAAAGATTTAAAACAGGCTTATGAATTAGCAAAGAATTCGCCTGGAACGATCGTTACAGATATGCCAGTATATAAACCAGAAGCGATTGGTTTAGATGAGGGGTCCAAAGTTCTATTATTTAATGATGGATCAGTGACTGGACGCTGTGCAGCCGCAAGAAGAATTTCCAGTGAACCTGGTGTCGATATAAATGATCTGGATTTAAAATTAATGGATGCGATCTATGATACAAGATGGACAACAATGTACCATGCACAGGTATATATCGGTTTAGATCCTGAATTTATGGTAAAAGCACATCTTTTAATTCCAGAAGGTGAAGAAAATATTTTATATTCCTGGATGTTAAATTTCCAGTATATGAATCCTGAATACAATGAAATGTATAAGAATTCACAGCCAGTTGCAGATGAGACAGATATCTATATTTTCTCAGATCCACAGTGGACACATGAAGAACATCCATTAGGATTAACATATTTTAATACAGACACAAACTGTGCTGCACTTCTTGGTATGAAATACTTTGGGGAACATAAGAAAGGTACATTAACAATTGCATGGGCGATCGCAAATCGTAACGGATATGCTTCCTGCCATGGTGGACAGAAAGAATTCAGATTAGATAATGGAGAGAAATTCGTGGCATCTTTCTTCGGATTATCAGGATCAGGAAAATCCACATTAACACATGCAACACATAATAATAAATACGAAGAGATTCAGGTTCTGCATGACGATGCATTTATCATCAATACAGAAACAGGTGCATCTATTGCAATGGAACCAACATATTTTGATAAAACAGCGGACTATCCAACAGGATGCCCAGATAATAAATACTTATTAACAGCACAGAATTGCTCTGCAACAAGAGATAGCGAAGGAAAAGTCGTTCTTGTCACAGAAGATATCCGTAACGGAAATGGTCGTGCGATCAAGTCCAAATTATGGTCACCAAACCGTGTAGATAAGATCAATGACCCAGTAAATGCAATCTTCTGGATTATGAAAGACCCAACAATCCCACCAATTGTTAAGATCAAAGGAGCTTCTTTAGCATCTGTTATGGGAGCAACACTTGCAACAAAACGAAGCAGTGCGGAACGTCTGGCACCTGGAGTAGATCCAAACCGTCTGGTTGTAGAACCATATGCAAATCCATTTAGAACATATCCTCTTGTAAATGACTACAAGAAGTTTAGAAAACTTGTAAAAGAAAGAAATGTAGACTGCTATATCATTAATACAGGAGACTTCATGGGTAAAGATATCAAACCTGCAACAACAATTTCCGCAATTGAGCAGGTTGTAGAAGGAACTGGAGAATTCAAACAGTGGGGACCATTTACAGATATCGAAGTGCTTGAGATGGAAGGATATGTTTCAGATTTCAACGATATGAACTATGTGGAAACCTTAAAAGCAAGAATGACAGACAGACTAAACTTCGTCTTCGAAAAAGACGTAGAAGATGGTGGATACAATGCACTTCCTACACAGGCAAAAGAAGCTTTAGCAAAAGTTATTGGAGAAGCACACAATTTAGAAGTGGAAAATTCCAATAATTAAAGGTATAATACTCTTAAATCGTTGTTTAGGAGGTGAATTGATTGGATAAAGATCGTTTAAATAATATGGTGGTAGACTTATTCCACGGAATTTCATATGAAGAAGAGAAAGCCGTGATCACAGATGAGTTTAAGGATATTTCGAACAAAGATCTGCATATTATTGATGCGATCGGAATCAAGAAACCGAAGAATATGTCAACGATTGCAGGAGATTTAAATATTACGGTTGGTACACTTACAACCGCAATCAATAACCTCTTGAAGAAAGGATATGTAAATCGCAAACGCGGAGAGAAAGATCGCAGAGTTGTTTATATATCTCTTTCTGAGAAGGGGAGGAAAGCATACAGTCATCACAGAGAATTTCATAAACGTATGATCCAGGGACTGCTTGATACGCTTAATGAGCAGGAACAGGATCTGTTGGTGAAGGTTATGCAGTATTTTCATGATTACTTTCGTGAACATATGTAGATGTGTTTGACGTAGTCTTTCATTGTATGAGACAGAAATAAAATAAGAACCAATATTTATAATAAACCGATGGCAACACGCATATTTTAAGAGCTTTTTTTACAAATCGCTTATCCGCGCCTGTTCCTTTGAAAACTCACTGAGTGCGAGCCAAAATGCCCGCACTTACGTTCAGACATTCAACCACAGGGCGCTGCGAATTTGTAAAAAACGCACTTAAAATATGCTAATCGTTGCCATCGGTTTATTAT
>OGEG01001882.1_pt1 | contig 12339 bp, 13 predicted proteins | sample 1570621 | NCBI WGS metagenome assembly OGEG01 (sample SAMEA2582130, study PRJEB24529) | metagenome | biome: Human gut stool | place: China | collected 2011 | reverse complement strand
TCACCATCCAATGCGGGAAACCTCACTGATTTCTTTAAGGAGATCGTTCCGGCGGACAAGGCATACTATCTGACCGGGGCACACGCGGCAGGCGTGATCGCGTACAGGAATGATGTTTTTACAGAAGAAACAGCTCCGAAGACCTGGGAAGACTTCGCAAAACCGGAATATAAAGATAAGATCGGAATCGCAGATCCGAGCGTAGCGGCTCCGGCATATCCCTTCGTGTCATACTTCTTCAACTCGAAGGGAATGGACAGCGGAAAAGAGTACTTCGGCTCATTATTCGAAAATGGCTTAAAGGTCTACCCAAAGAATCCGCAGGTGGTTCAGGCGCTTGCCAGCGGTGAGATCGCGGTGGCAGGACTTCAGGAGAGCAACGCATACGGCATGATCGCTTCCGGAGAGCCGATCAGCATCATCTGGCCGGAAGAAGGCGCACCGGCATCTGTACGTGTGGCAGCGATCAGCGCGAAGACGGATCAGCCGGAGGTTGCGAAGAAATTCATCGAATTCCTTTTACAGCCGGAGACACAGCAGCAGCTGGTGGATGCGGGAGATGAAGGATATTTTGAACCGTCCGTTGCAGGTGTAAACGAAAAAGAAGATCGCGAGAAAGATGGAAAGCTTGTCTATGCAGAGGCATCCTGGGCATCTGAACACGAAGCAGAGATCAAGGAGTGGTTTGCAGATGAGTCCGCGAAATAGTGGAAAATTAAGAAGCGCAGCACATCGAGGACCGGCAGAAGGGGCGATCGGCTGGATCGTCCTTTCCGTGCTTGCTGTTTTAATTATCTTGCCGCTTGGGGCCGTTCTTTTACAGATCGTAAGTCCTGGATTTTTTGGAAATACGGAAAAAGCAGATGGAATGAGCCTGCTCTTTGAGGTCTTTGAAAAACCGCTCTGGTATAAGGCACTCGGAAATTCCATGTCTCTTGGCATCTGGACAACATTTTTTGGTACGGTGTTTGGGGCGTTTCTTGCAAATTTCCGGGTAAAATGGGAGTTTAAGACAGCGAAACTTTTAGACATCGCGGCGTGGATCCTGATGATCATGCCGTCCTTCATCATTGCCCAGGGCTGGGTCTATTTCGCTTCCGGAAACGGGATCGCGAGGTCCTGGCTTCACTGGAACAACATAAACAGTCTGGTATTCAGCTTTCCGGGGCTGGTGTTTATCATGGCACTCAACAAGTTCCCCTTTGCTTATGTGACGATCAAGGCGGCCCTGGAGTGGAAACCGGAACGGCTGTCTCTGGCAGCAAGAATGAATGGGGCATCTCCGTGGGAAGAGTGGAAGACCGTGCAGGCACCTTTATGCATTCCGGCCTATTGTTCCGCGGCGATCCTGATCTTTATGGATACGATCGGTGATTTCGGACTTCCGGCAGCGATCTCCGGAGTATATCGCTTCCCGACATTGCCATACGCGATCTATACGGCACTTTACAGTTCCCCGATCCGCCTGGATATGGCAGGCGGGTTATCCTTCTATCTGGTACTGATCATCATCACAGCCATGATCGTCCAGTACAGGATCATTGGTAAAAAGCGGTACGATTTCTTTGATACGGGAACCGTGAAGGCGGTGCCGGTCCGCCCTGCCGCCGGAATCGGGATCCTTCTCGATCTTTCAGGCACATTCCTTGCGTTTCTCACGCTGTTTGTTCCGCTTGGTTCCACGGTTGTCATGTCCTTCTCCGATTCGATCTCAGTGGCGAACTTCAGTTTTACATTAAAGAATTACGAGAAGGTCATCTTAGACAGCAGGGATCTCTTAAATGGTCTGGAACACTCCCTGATGATCGCCTTTACGGCGGCTGTCATCGGACTGATCCTCGGATTTTTCGTCTCCTATGTCCTGAATTATTCGGATTTTATTTTAAAACGTCTGATCGATGTGCTGTCGCTTGTGGCGTTAGCAGTGCCGGGAGTCGTTTTAGGTATCGGCTATATCTTTGTATGGAACCAGCGCTGGATCGAATCCGTGGGGGTTAAGATGTACGGAACGCCCAGGATCATCGTTCTTGCCAGCGTTGCGGCGGCGATTCCGGTCATCACGAGAGTTCTGACCGGCGGTATGGCAAAGATCCCGAGACCGATCCTGTTTGCGGCCCGGCTTTCCGGCGCCGGTCTTATCACGCGGATTCGGACGATTCTCTGGCCGATCTTAAAAGCAACCGTTTTGTCCGCATTTTTATCCGCATTTGGCGGAAGCGTGTTCAACCTTGCGATCAATACGATCCTCTATCCGCCGAACTATCAGACACTGCCGGTCTACATCAGCAAAGGAGTGGAAAATCTGAAATTCGGATATTCTGCGGCGGCAACGGTGTTTGGCGGCGGAATCGTGGTCCTTCTTATTCTGGCGATGGAGCTTTTGGGAAGAGACTGGAAGAGAAAGCCGGAGCGTTCACGGCTTCGCGGTTTCATCGGTTTCCGCGTCAAAGAGCGTATAGGCATGTGGAGCTGTTTTAGGAGGAAGATATGGATATTCAGAATCAGGAAGTCATCTTAAAAATAGAAGATCTGACAAAAAGCTTTGGAAAGACGGAAGTGCTTAAGGGAATCAGCATGGAAGTCCATAAAAACGAGATCATCAGCGTATTGGGTCCGTCCGGCTGCGGAAAGTCCACCTTGCTGAACATTATCGCAGGCATGCTGGCTCCCGATGGCGGACGCGTGACCATGAACGGGCAGGTGATCTCTGAGGCGGGAAAAGTCCTGCCGCCGGAGAAACGCCATATGAACATGGTGTTTCAGGATTTTGCACTGTGGCCACATATGACAGCGTATGATAACATCGCTTACGGCTTAAAGCGGAGCAAAACCGGAAAAGAGGAGATTGAGGAGCGGGTACAGGAGCTCTTAAAGCTTCTGCATCTGGAGGGACTGGAAAAACGGTATCCGGCGGAGCTTTCCGGCGGTCAGCAGCAGAGGGTCGCGATCGCCCGGGCACTGATCACGAAGCCGGATATTCTCCTGATGGATGAGCCGCTCTGCAATCTGGATGTCCAGCTCCGAGTGGAGATGAGAACCGAAATGGCGTTCTTGTTCCGGAAGCTTGGGACGACCGTCTTTCACGTCACCCATGACCCGTCGGAGGCGTTCGCGATGGCGGACCGGATCGTGATCATGAACAGGGGAAATATCGACCAGATTGATTCCCCGAAAAACTGTTACAGGAATCCGGGAACGGAGTCGGTGGCGGCTCTTTTAGGTGCCGGAAACCGGGTACATGGATACGCGAGGGAGGATGGCGGCACACAGATCGATCTCGGTGGCAGTGTCTGCGGAACACTCGGGAGAAACGGAATCCGCAAAGATGACATGGTGACTGTCCGCTTCTGCGCGGAGAACACGGTGTGGACCGGAAGCGAGCGGCAGGAGAACAGTTTTCCGGTGGCGGTCGAGTATTCCTCCTTCGAGGGGGATTATTACCGCGTTATGGCGAAGATGGGAATGGGAGAACCGCTCTGCTTCTTAAGCCGTAACTATCTGGAAAAAGGCACGGAAGGCTACGTGAATGTGGAAGGGGACCGTCTCTATGTGTACGGTCCGGAGACAGCGGCATGAGCGGGAACCTGTATCTGATGAGTGACATTCATGGATATTTTATTCCCTTTCTGCAAATACTGAAAAAGATCCGGTTTACGGATGCGGACCGGATGATGATCCTGGGGGATCTTGTGGCGAAAGGACCGGATTCCCTGGGACTTTTGTGCTTTGTGATGGAACATAAGAATATTCTGGCGCTGAGAGGGAATCATGAACAGCGGCTCTTACAGTATTTTGGAACAGACCGCGCGGCCGGGATCCCGGATTCCACGATGCGGCCCTGGGTGGCCGGAGACGGGGCGGGGATCATCAGGCAGATGGATATGCTGTCAGAGACAGGACGCAGGAAGGTTCTGGAGTTTATCGAAACGATGCCGCTCTGGGCAGTCATGGAGATCCGCGGCAGAAAGTATGTGTTGGTTCACGGGGCGCCGGATGATGAAATGAAAAAAGAACTTCTGGCAGTGCAAAAAGATCCCGGTGGGAAAAGAAAAACAGCGGATTATGATGTCCTCATAAACCGATATGAATTACCAGACGCGGATAACCGGCTTCCGGCGGGAATGACTGCCGTAGTGGGACACACGCCGACATTCAAATATGGAACACAGTACGCGGGAGATATGATCATAAGGGACGATAAGATCTTTCTGGACTGCGGAGCCGGTCAGGGATATGGATTGGGCTGTCTGGAAATATTGTCTGGCAATGACAAAAATTCCTATCGAAAATACTTTACAAATACAGAGAACGGGAGTATATTGTAAACAACCGCTGATGAAAATGACGGTCAGCGATGGGACAATTCAATAATAAGTCTTCAGGGCAGGGTGCAAGTCCCTACCGGCGAGCCGAGAGGCATGATCCGGTGAGATTCCGGGGCCGACAGTATAGTCTGGATGAAAGAAGAATTTCAGGTTTGTTTGTGATATGCGGAAGCGATCCGGTGTTCGAAAAAGAGGACAGGATCGAGAGATTCCGTATCACGGAAGATCGGATCAGTAGCTCTGAAATAGGAAACTGTTTCAGGGCTTTTTTGTGTAACAGGAGATTGATCCGGGAAAGCTGTGAATAGCAGAAAAGTTATATTTCCGAATGAAACAACGGACCGAATATGGAAAACCCTGTAGGCACCTGCTTTACAGGGCTTTTTTTAACAGAAAATTCCTATGGAACTTCCTGCTTGCGCCCGTAAGGCAGGTTTGCGGAAAGAGGAGTGAAAAAGATGACGGACCGGGATTATATGCTGCGGGCCATTGAGCTTGCAAAAGGGGGACTTGGCTGGACAAGTCCGAATCCCCTCGTGGGAGCTGTGATCGTGAAAGACGGAAGGATCATAGGGGAAGGTTACCATGAGCGGTGCGGAAAACTCCACGCGGAGCGAAACGCCATTGCATCGCTCACGGAAAGTGCGGAGGGCGCGACACTCTATGTGACGTTAGAGCCGTGCTGCCATTACGGAAAGACACCGCCCTGCACGGAGGCGATCCTCGAGCAGAAGATCGCAAGAGTTGTGATCGGTTCAAGAGATCCGAATCCTCTGGTAGCAGGAAAAGGAGCGGCGATCTTAAGAGCAGCAGGAGTCCGGGTGGAAGAGGACTTTATGCGGGAGGAATGCGATGCGTTAAATCCGGTATTCTTCCATTACATCACAAAGAAAACGCCCTATGTGGTCATGAAATACGCCATGACGGCGGACGGAAAGATCGCTGCGCGGACCGGCGACTCCAAGTGGATAACAGGAGAAAGCGCAAGGAAAAAGGTGCAGGAGCTGCGCCACCAGTATATGGGGATCATGGCGGGGATCGGCACGGTCCTGGCAGACGATCCGATGTTAAACGTCCGGATCCCCGGGCTGAAGAGTCCGGTGCGGATCATCTGCGACAGTGGACTCAGGATCCCGATGGATTCACAGATCGTGAAAACGGCAAAGGAGTACCGGACCATCGTAGCGTATGCGGGGGAGTATTCCGGGGAAGGCTGTAAAGAAGCGGAAGAGAAAGCGGAACAGCTTCACGCGGCCGGCGTGGAGACCGTGTCGGTCCCGGATGCAGACGGGCGAGTGGATCTTAGAAAGCTCATGGAATATCTCGGAGAACAGAGCATCGACAGCGTGCTTTTAGAGGGCGGCGGTACCTTAAATGACGCGGCGCTGTCAGCCGGGATCGTAAACGAGATCTGTGCATTTATCGCCCCGAAGGTCTTCGGCGGTGCTGGTGCGAAGACTCCGGTTTCCGGGATCGGTGTGGCGCATCCGGCGGAAGCCGTGATGCTGACGTTGAGACAGATGGAGACGATCGGGGATGATCTGATGCTCAGATATTCGGTAGATTGAAAATGGGAAAGGAAGTAAGGGCATGTTTACAGGGATCGTAGAAGAACTCGGACAGGTGAAGGCACTTTCCCTGCGCGGAAATTCCGGTACACTGACGGTAAAAGCAAAAAAAGTTCTGGAAGGAACAAAGATCGGTGATGAGCTGGAGGTGTTCCTCTACAAGGATTCTGAGGACCGCCTGATCGCGACGACATCCCGCCCGAAGGTTACTCTGGGTGAGACAGCGGTCCTTGAGGTGAAAGAAGTCTCAAAGATCGGCGCGTTTCTCGATATGGGACTGGAGAAAGATCTCCTGCTCCCGTTTAAGGAGCAGACCCACCAGGTCCGCAAAGGGGAGAAATGCCTGGTTGCCCTCTACGTGGATAAGAGCAAACGTCTCGCGGCGACCATGAAGGCGTACCAGTATCTGAGATGTGATTCCCCGTACCACACCGGAGACGAGGCGGATGGATTTGTATTTGAGATCAATCCAGATATGGGCGCATTCGTTGCAGTGGATGGGATCTACCAGGGAATGATCCCGAAAAAGGAGCTGTTTTCCGGCTACAAGGTAGGGGACGAGATCCGCGTCCGTGTGACGAGAGTGCGTGGGGATGGAAAGGTTGACCTCACAACACGCGACAAGGCGGGCAGCCAGATCTTTTCTGACTCCGATCGTGTCATGAAGGTCATCGAAGAATTTGACGGTGTTTTGCCGTTTAATGATAAGGCATCACCGGAAGTCATCGCGAGAGAATTTAAACTCAGCAAGAATGCCTTCAAGCGCGCGGTGGGCCACTTATTAAAAGAAGGAAAGATCGAGATCACGGAGAAGAGCATCCGAAAAATCGATAAATAAGAAAAAATGGAGGACAATCACATGAAGAAAGTAATCAGCACAACAAAAGCACCGGCGGCAATCGGACCGTATTCTCAGGCAATCGAGGCAAACGGCTTTGTATTCGCGTCAGGACAGATCCCGGTAGATCCGGAGACAGGTGAGATCCCGGAGGGGATCGAAGCACAGGCGGAGCAGGTTATGAAGAACATGAAGAATCTTCTCGAGGCAGCAGGAACATCCATCGACCAGGTTGTAAAGACAAGCGTATTTATCAAAAATATGGATGATTTCTCAACCATCAACGGCATCTACGCGAAATATTTCGAAAAAGACTGCCCGGCACGTTCCTGCGTAGAAGTTGCAAGACTTCCGAAGGATGTTCTTCTTGAGATGGAAGCGATTGCTGTAAAGTAAAAATTTATAAGGACTAAAAATTTCAGCGGCGGCTGTCTGGAAATGACAGCCGCCGCTTTTGGCAATTTTGATAATGATTTAACTATCTTCCTGCATGTTTTTATGAAAAAAGGGTATATTTGTCAAAAGTTTAAATCTGCTATATGGAATATGCATGGAAAAAACGAATCTTTTTTGTGGAATAACCATATGGAAAAACGTGTTCTGTTTGTGTATGATGAATATCAAAGATATAAAAATAGGTTAAGTCTGCATTTTTACAGGTAACCATACAGTATATAGAGCAGGAGGAGATCAATGTCCGGTTTAGTGTTAAAAAATATCAACAAGACGTTTCCGGGTGACCAGCAGGCGATCCGGGATTTTAATCTGGAAGTGAAGGACAGGGAATTTCTGATCCTGGTGGGACCGACAGCATGCGGAAAATCAACGTTGCTTCGGATGATCGGCGGACTCGAGGAGATCACATCCGGAAGTCTGATGATCGACGGAACGGATATGACAGACGCGGATCCGAAAGAGAGAAATGTCGCAATGCTTTTTAAAAACAGTGTACTCTATCCGGGAATGAGTGTGGAGGACAATCTCACATTTGCTCTGCGGATGGCGAAGCTGACGCCGGCTGAGATCGAGGAAAGAATTGAGGAGATTACAGGAATCCTGAATATTGGGGAAATCCTCGAAAAAATGCCGGAAGAACTCTCGGCGGTTGATACATACCGTGTCCTTCTCGGACGCGCCCTGATGCGCCGTCCGGGAATTCTGCTTTTGGACCGCACCATCGCGGAGGCAGACCCGGCTGTTCAGGAACTGATGAGAAAAGAGTTTGCGAACATTAACCGTGAGCTTGGAATCACCGTGATCTACGCGACGGATAACCAGAAGACTGCTATGGCTCTGGGAACGAGAATGATCGTTATGAATGAAGGCGAGATCTGTCAGGAAGACTCCGCACAGAATATCTATGACCACCCGGAGAACTTGTTTGTGGCGGGATTCTTTGGAACACCGAGAATGAACATCTCCATCGCCAAGGTAATGGAAGAGGGAGAAAGGATCGTCTTAAAGTTCGCATCGGGAATGATCGATCTTCCGGAGGAAAAGGGAAAACTCTTAAAAGACAGGGAGTATGCAGGAAAAGAAGTATTCACCGGCATCCGCCCGGAGAAGGTTGTTCCGGCAAAGAACGGGGAGAACCGTGAGATCACAGGTGACATTCTCGGAAGCGAGGAGATCGATGGCGCATCCTATATCCGCTTTGGTGTCGGCGATGGCGAATTTCTGGCGAAAGCGGAAGGCGGCGAGAATCTTTCCGGAAAGAAGATGTCCTTTCATGTTTCCGGAGAAGATGTGTACCTTTTCGACAAAGAAACAGAAAAAATTATCACAGAATAACCAAAAAAACAGGTGGACCGGTCCTTAATCAGGGATCCGGTCTGTTTTTTTGCCTGCGTTTTAGTAAAAAATACAAAAAAAATCTTTTCTTTTTTGTGATTTTGCATTAGAATAAATGTGGATATGTCCATACTGCGAAAAGGAGAGGGCGCTATGATTTCAAATCAGATTTTACAGTCGAATATCGAAGGACTGAAAGAGATTACGAGAATTGACCTGTGCGTCTGTGATGTGGAGGGGAAGGTCCTGGCTTCCACATTCGAGCATGCGGAAGAGTATGAAAGTTCCATACTTGCGTTTGTGGATTCTCCGGCGGACAGCCAGGTGATTTCCGGTTATCAGTTCTTTAAAGTATTTGACGAACATCAGCTTGAGTATATCCTGCTTGCGAAGGGCGGCAGCGATGACGTGTATATGGTAGGCAAACTGGCAGCGTTCCAGATCCAGAATCTTCTGGTAGCCTACAAAGAGAGATTCGATAAAGATAATTTTATCAAGAACCTGCTTCTCGATAATCTTCTACTTGTTGATATCTACAACCGGGCGAAGAAGCTTCATATTGAGACAAATGTAAAACGTGTTGTATTCCTGATCGAGACGAAGAACGAGAAAGATACGAACGCTCTGGAGACTATGCGCAGCCTGTTTTCCACCAAGACAAAGGATTTTATTACTGCGGTGGACGAGAAAAATATCATTCTTGTCCGTGAGGTAAAACCGGGCGAGACTTATGAGGATCTTGAGAAGACCGCGAATACGATCCTTGATATGTTAAATACAGAAGCGATGTCCAAGGTGCGTATTTCCTTTGGTACGATCGTGGGAGAGATCAAGGATGTCTCCCGATCTTACAAGGAAGCAAAGATGGCTCTCGATGTCGGAAAGATCTTCTATAGCAGCAAGAATGTTGTGGCCTACTCGAATCTTGGTATTGGCCGCCTGATCTACCAGCTTCCGCTTCCGCTCTGCCGGATGTTTATCAAGGAGATCTTCGACGGAAAGAATCCGGATGAGTTCGATGAAGAAACACTGACGACGATCAACAAGTTCTTTGAGAACAGCCTGAATGTCTCCGAGACATCAAGACAGCTCTACATCCACAGAAATACGCTTGTCTACCGTCTGGATAAGCTCCAGAAGAGCACCGGTCTGGATCTGCGCGTATTTGAGGATGCGATCACCTTCAAGATCGCTTTGATGGTTGTAAAGTACATGAAGTACATGGAGAATCTGGACTACTAAATTATGATAGAAATTTCAAAACTGACAAAGACCTATGACAGGGGTACGAAAGCCCTGCGGGACGTGAACATCACCATTGATGACGGGGAATTTGTCTTCATAACCGGTCGGAGCGGTTCCGGAAAATCTACGCTGATCAAGATCCTCTTGAAAGAAGTGGAGCCGACCTCCGGCCGTGTTGTCGTTAATGACATGAATCTTGGAAAGATGCCGAGAAGATACGTTCCGAAGTACCGACGCCGTCTTGGTGTTGTATTTCAGGATTTCCGTCTTTTAAAAGATAAGACGGTGTACGAGAATGTGGCATTTGCCCAGCGGGTGATCGGGGAGTCCGGCCGGACGATCCGGGAAGCTGTTCCGCAGATGTTAAAAATGGTAGGTCTTTCTTCCAAATACAAATTCTTCCCGCATCAGCTCTCTGGAGGAGAACAGCAGCGAGTGGCCATTGCAAGAGCTCTGATCAACCGGCCGGAGATCCTGCTTGCCGATGAGCCCACGGGAAATCTGGATCCCCACAATGCGATGGAGATCATGGGACTTCTGGAGAAGATCAATCGGCGCGGTACAACAGTGATCGTTGTCACACACAGCCATGAGATCGTGGACATGATGAAGAAACGCGTCATCACGATCGACCGCGGAATGGTGATCCGTGATGAGGAGGAAAGTGGGTACCGTTATGAGGATTAGCACATTCTGGTTCTGCATGAAGCAGGGACTGGTAAATATATGCAGAAATATCTGGTTTTCCCTTGCGTCGACCGCGATCATTTCTGCATGTATTTTTTTATTCTGCGTATTTTTCTCCGTGATCACCAACATCGAATACATGGTCCGCACTGCGGAGACCACAATGGGAATCACGGTATTTTTTGATGAAAATCTGACAGAGGACGAGATCAGGAATATCGGCGCAGAGATCGAGTCGGAAAAGTCGGAAATGATAAAAGAGATCAAATTTGTCTCCGCTGAGGAGGCATGGGATAGCTTTAAGACAGAGTATTTCGGCGCGGAGGAAGCACTGGCGGAAGGATTTGCGGATGACAATCCGTTAGCGGGTTCTTCTTCCTATGAGATCCGCCTGAATCGTATTACAGATCAGGATGGAATGGTGGCATACCTGCAAGGACTTTCCGGTGTGAGAAAAGTGAATTATTCCAACAGCGCCGCAACGGGACTGGAAAGCTTTAACAAGATTCTTGGACTGCTGTTTGGTGTCCTGATCGCGATGCTGCTCGCGGTTGCGGTGTTCCTGATCAGCAACACGATCTCTGTGGCGGCTGAATTCCGGAAAAATGAAAACAGGATCATGCGCCTGATCGGGGCGACGAACTTCATGATCCGTGCCCCGGTCGTGGTGGAGGGAACAGTTCGGGGACTCATCGGAGCGATGATTCCGTTGGGAGTTATGCTTTTTGTATACCGACAGACGGTGGAATACGTGATGAACCGCTTTGAGCTGCTCTCGGGGATCATTCAGTTCCTGCCCCTCGGGACTTTTTATCCGATGATGTCAGCCATCTCCCTCGCGCTTGGCGGCGGTCTCGGATTTTTTGTCAGCTTCTTTACGATCCGCAAAGAGCTGCGTGTGTAGGAGGAAGAGGCATATGAGAAGATCAGGGAGATTTCTGGCGGCAGTACTGTCTTTTGCCCTCGTTCTTGCGACACCGCTCTCTGCTCAGGCGACAAAGAGCGGACTAAACGATGCGAAGAGCAAAAAAACAGCGCTGGAGGCAGAGAAAAAGAAGACAGAGCAGGAACTAAAGAGTCTGGAAGGACTCAAGAATGACACGACAGCCTATGTCAAAAAGCTGGATTCCAGTCTGGAATCCATCGGAAACGAGCTATCGAAGCTAAACGATGACATAGATGCAAAGGAAAAGCAGATCGAAACGACAAAAGAGGAGTTATCTGAGGCGAAGGAGACGGAGAAAAGCCAGTATGAAGCCATGAAGCTTCGGATAAAATATATGTATGAGAAGGGAGACAGTACCTATGTAGATCTTCTCATGGAATCGGGATCTCTTTCGGAGCTTTTGAGCAAGGCGGAGTATATCACGAAGATATCCGCGTATGACCGGCAGAAACTCGATGAATATGCCGCAACGAAGGAAAAGATCGCGGAAAAGGAAAAGGCCCTGGAAGGGGAACATGCCGAACTTCTGACACTTCAGGGCGAGACGGAGGCGAAACAGGCATCCGTGGAGAAACTTCTGGCTGCAAAACAGACGGAGCTTCAGAATTATGAGACGAAAATCGCCTCGGCGGAGGGACAGATCTCCGAGTACGCAAAATCTATCGAGGCGCAGGAAAACCAGATCAGATCCATTGAAACGGAAATGAAGAGAAAGGAAGAGGAAGCGCGAAAGAAAGCCGAGGAGGAAAAGAAGAAGGCCGCGGCGGCAAACAAGACGACACCGACGTATAAAACGGTGAGTCTTGGGGACATTAGCTTTACATGGCCTTGTCCTGCCAGCGGGCGGATCACCTCCGGATTTGGCGGACGAAAATCCCCGACGAAGGGTGCCTCCTCGAACCATAAGGGAATTGATATTAGTGCGCCGACGGGAACCTC
>OGEG01001871.1_pt1 | contig 12421 bp, 7 predicted proteins | sample 1570621 | NCBI WGS metagenome assembly OGEG01 (sample SAMEA2582130, study PRJEB24529) | metagenome | biome: Human gut stool | place: China | collected 2011 | reverse complement strand
ACATCGAATACAACTTTATTCTTGTCTGCTGCGAAGAACAGAAGGTCGCCCGGCTGTCCATCCATAGCCTTTACAAGAGCGTCTAACTCTTCCGGCTTCATGAACTTGCCGAATGAGCACTTGTAGGAACCGTCCTCATGGATCGCAAGGTATGCAAGTCCCTTTGCACCGAAGCCCTTTGCGTACTCAACGAGAGCATCGATCTTCTTTCTCGGCATTCCAGCCTGTCCGTTTGCGTTGATACCGCGGACAGAACCGCGGTTCTCGAGAGCGCTTTGGAAGACAACGAACTCACAGTCTTTTACGACGTCAGATACATTTTTTAATTCCATGCCAAAACGCATATCCGGCTTATCGGAACCGAAACGGTCCATCGCCTCGCGCCATGTCATACGAAGGATCGGAGTCTGGACATCCACGTTGCAGATCTCCTTGAAGAGTTTCTTTAAGAGTCTCTCATTGACTTCGAGAACGTCTTCCACGTCAACGAAGGATAACTCCATATCGATCTGTGTGAACTCCGGCTGACGGTCCGCACGGAGGTCCTCGTCACGGTAGCATCTTGCGAGCTGGAAGTAGCGGTCCATACCGGAACACATCAGCAGCTGTTTTAATAACTGCGGAGACTGCGGAAGAGCATAGAACTCGCCCGGATGCACACGGCTCGGTACAAGGTAGTCTCTTGCGCCTTCCGGTGTACTCTTGATAAGAGTCGGGGTCTCGATCTCGAGGAAACCTTCGTCCGCTAAGAACTGGCGGACCATCGTAGCCACACGGCTTCTTATCATAATGTTTCTCTGGAGATCCGGACGGCGGAGGTCAAGATAACGGTATTTTAATCGAAGGTCTTCTTTCGTCTTGCTGTTCTCCTCGATCGGGAACGGCGGTACCTCGGACTCGGAGAGGATTCTTAAGGATTTCGCTCTCATCTCGATGGTACCTGTCTTTAAATTCGGGTTTGCCGCGCCGGAACGCTTTTCGATGGTTCCGACAACCGCTACTGTAAACTCACTTCTTAATTTTTCAGCTTTTGCGAAGCTCTCAGCGCCGCAGTCGCTCTCCTCAAAGATGATCTGGATGATTCCGGAACGGTCACGAAGGTCGGTGAAGATAATACCGCCTTTGTTTCTGCTCTTCTGGACCCATCCCATAAGTGTCATTTCCTGGCCTACGTTTGCCTCTGTGACTTCAGCACAGCGGCAGGAACGCTTTAAGCCTGCCATTGATTCTGCCATGATTTTCCTCCTGATACAGCTGGAATATTTAAAAACATACCCGCTGAATGTTATTGTAATTTCAAGTCGAACATCCGTGAGATTACTCACCACTTAAAAGAGGTGGGAGTCTTCTCGACTGAGATAAAGCTGTCCTTTTCCCGGTCTTAGTGCTTTAAGTCTTCCTTATAGAATTCCTTAAACTCACTGTAGCCTTCTTTTCCGAGCTGTTCCTTCTGGAACTTCTTATTTTTGTTCATCTGGGCTACAAGGACGATCTTTCCCTCCTTGCGGGCAGTCATCGCCTCTTTCATAATGGAAGCAAGCTTCTCGGAGCTCATTCCCTTTTCGAAGAGCCACGCTTCCTTCTCATTTCCGCCCGGAACTGCAAATCCGTTGTCTAAAAGGATCGTAACGATTCTCTCAAAGCCGATGGAGAAACCACAGGCCGGTGTATCCATTCCTGTGAACTTTCCGATCATCTTGTCATATCTTCCGCCGCCCGCTACGGAGCCGCCGAATCCTTCCATTGATACTTCAAAGATGGTTCCGGTGTAGTAGCCCATTCCACGGACTAAGGTCGGGTCAAACGCAAGTTTGAAGCTTCCGTCAGAAACATCGCCGACTGTCTCCATGATCTGTGCAAGATTCTCAGCTGCACCGTCCTCCAACACACCCGCAAGGATCTCTCCCATACGGCGGACACCTGAGGCATCGTTCGTTGCCTGCCCCATAAGCTCTAAGTATTTATCGGCCGTCTCCTCGGAGTAGCCGTTTTCCATAAGCTCTGCCTTTACACCATCCGTACCGATCTTGTCCATTTTATCGACGGTGATGAATACCTTATCGATATCTTCCTCCGGGAATCCGCTGTATACGGCCATCGCACGGAGAAGCTTTCTGTCGTTGACGCGGACCTCAAAGCTGTTGTCCGGGCAGATCTTCTTTAACGCGGTCGTTGTCGCGAGGATCAGTTCGATCTCGGCCTGATTCGTTGCGTCACCGAGAATATCGATATCACACTGGACGAACTGTCTGAAACGTCCCTTCTGCGGACGGTCTGCACGCCATACGCTGCCTACCTGAAGTGCCTTAAACGGAGACGGAAGGTTTGCGGAGTTGTTGGAGTAATATCTGGATAACGGAAGTGTCAGATCATAGCGGAGTCCGCCGTCTGCCAGATCGTTCTCCGTCTCTGCTGTCTCGATATTTAATTTCTCGCCGCGCTTTAAGATCTTGAAGATCAGTTTCTCATTGTCGCCGCCCTGTTTGCTCAGGAGGTTCTCAATGTGCTCCACGCACGGAGTCTCGATCGCGGAAAATCCGAAGCCGCGGTAAGTCTCTTTGATCTGGTTCAGCACATAATCCCGGATCTGCATCTCTGCCGGGAGAATATCTTTCATGCCGGTGACCGGCTTTTTCTTTAATGCCATAAAGCTACCTCTGTTTCTCTCTTTGTCGCGCAATTTCACGCCTACGTTCACCATAATACGCTGATTGCCTTAGGTTTTCAAGGGTTTTTTCTTTCCTTAATAAAAGTATTATATTTTTCGGACATGGATAAGTCAACTTATTTTGTGAGTTTTTCCCATCCCGCATCTAAAAGAGCGGCGTGATCAGCCGCCTGCACAGAAAAAGGACCTCCGCCAGGAAACGGAAGTCCTTTTTCCTTATATTATACGTCTTCCTACAGTCCGGTCCAGCCGATGCTCTGTAAGATCGTTAAAGATGCGAATGAGAGGATCACCTGACATCCGAGGAGCGGCATAAGCCACTTTGCGTATTTTGTCCAGTCTGTCTTTGCGATTGCGAGGGAACCCATCAGAGTACCTGCTGTCGGGAAGAGGCAGTTGGAGAAGCCGTCACCGAACTGGAATGCCTGTACAGCAACCTGTCTTGTGATGCCTGCAAGGTCAGCAACCGGAACCATAAGCGGCATAACCGCTGCAGCCTGTCCGGAACCGGACGGAATGAAAAGGTTGATAAACAGGTTTGCGACGAACATGAAGTTCGCTCCGAGGATAGAACCCATTCCGGACATCGGGATGGACAGCCAGTAAACGATCGTATTTAAGATGTTTCCGCTTGCGAGGATCACAGAAATACCATTTGCGAAGCCGACAATGAACGCGGCGTTTACCATCTTGGAACAGCCACCGATAAATACCTTCGTTGTTCCGTTGATACCCATACCATTGAGAAGGCCAACAACAACCGCAAGTGTAAAGAATGTAGCTGCGATCTGATCATAGCTCCATTTATATTTTACAGAGCCAACCAGGATTGCCGCAACCGCTACGACAAGACCGATCAGGCTGATCAGGTGCTTCGTTGTTAAATGTGCTTCGATCGCCTTCGCTCCATCTTTTCCTGCGCCCATGCTGTCAGATGCACTCATGCCAGCTTCATAGTTTAAGCTCTTCTTCGGATCCGCCTTGATGGTTTTCATGTAACGGATCGTAAAGAAATAGCAGAGCGCGAAGTTGATGATGTTTAATACGACGCGGACACCGAAACCGGAGAAGATCGGGAGCTCCGCGATCGGCTGTGCAGTACCGATGGTGGAAGCGTTCGCCCAGCCTACGTTGAATCCGGAGTAAGCGCCCATGTATACAAGCAGGAAGCCTGTGAAGGAATCATATCCTAAGTTTGTTGCAAGGATGATTCCGATCGGGATCAGGGCAACGACCGGGTTTGCGAAAACGCCTGCTGCGCCGCCGATGGACATAAATGCCATTACTAAGAATACAAGTACGTTTACATTTAAGTTCTGCTTGGAAGCAAGTTTTCCGAACGCAGCGTGGATCGCTCCTGTCTTTTCAAGGATCTCAACGGCACCGCCGACAAACATGATCATGACCATTAACTTTGCGGCTTTGTAGAATCCCTGTACGACTGCCATGATAGTTGCCCACGGACCGACCGGGGAAGCTTCTACGGTGTGATAGGTACCTGCGATAACCTTGTTTAAGTTGCCCACTTTCTCTGTATCGAATTCACCTGCCGGAACGATCCAGGTCAGGATGGCGCAGACGATCATGAGCATGAATAACAGTGCACATGTGCTTGGGATCTGCAGCTTTTTCTTGTTGTTTTCCATAAGTATTCTCCTTTATTTTAAGAAATCTCTCGCGTACTGGATGATGACGGATGCGCCTGTGCGGATGCACTTCTCATCGAATACGTTTTTAGAGTTATGAAGACCGTGTCTGGAATTCGGATCCTCGTTATTTCCGGATCCTAAGCGGAACTGTGCGCCCGGTCCGAACTTCGGGAAGAGAACAGAAAAGTCCTCGGAACCCATTGACGGATTCTTCACGTAGGAAACATGGTCAGCACCGATGGTCTTTGCAGCGGCCTCAGCAACTGCCTCGATGATGGAATCGTCATTTACGAGCGGCGGAACTCCGATTTCCCATTCAACCTCCGCAGTTCCTCTCATGGACTCGGCGCAGCCTTTTACGACGCGGTCGATGGCAGCCATCATTTTTTTGCGGCAGTCCGGATCAAGGCTTCTCAGTGTTCCGTGCATCTCCACATAATCCGGGATGATATTGTTTACTGTTCCGCCGTGGATGCTGCCGATGGTAAGAACACCCGGATATACCGGATAGTTCTCACGGGAGATCACGGTCTGAAGCTGTGTGATCACATAGCCGGAGATTACGACCGGATCGATGCAGTTTTCCGGATGAGCGCCATGTCCGCCCTTTCCTTTGATCTTGATATTAAAGAAATCATTGGACGCGTTTGCCGGTCCCTTTTTTAATCCGATGCTTCCGGCATCGATCTCCGGTGATACGTGGAGACCGATAAATGCGTCCGGTTTCGCAACCTGCGTGAAATTGCAGTCGACAAGCTCACCGGCTCCCATATGCTCTTCTGCCGGCTGGAAGATCAGCATGACCGTTCCGGCAAGCTCCTCACGGATCTCTGATAATACCTTCGCGCAGTAGAGAAGCACGGTTGTGTGGATATCATGTCCGCAGGAATGGCAGGCACCATCATTCTCGGAGGCGAACGGAAGTCCTGTGAGTTCCTTCATCGGAAGTGCGTCGATGTCCTCGCGGATCGCAACGGTTTTTCCCGGTTTTCCGCCGCGGATAACGGCAACAACGCCGGTCTTCATCCCGATCTCAGCGATCTCCACACCGTATTCCGTCAGTTTTTCGCGGATGAACTCCGTTGTCTTATATTCCTTGTTGCTGAGCTCCGGATGTCTATGAATATGTCTGCGAATGGCAATCATTTCATCTTCATACTTTGCTGTGAGACTCATTGTATCCATATTGGAATACCCCATTCTAATTTATTTATAAAATTTTAAAGTTCCTGATTGATCCGAACTGTTCGATTCTTATCTGTCTTCTTACATTTTCATCCGTGTCTATACACACGCCTTCACTGCAATCGCCTCAATCTCACATAAAACGCCCTTCGGCAGTTCTTTCACGGCAACACAGCTTCTTGCTGGTTTTGAAGTAAAATATTCTGCATAAACCTCATTGAATGCTGCAAAATCTGCCATATCTGCCAGAAAGCAGGTGGTCTTAAAGACCTTCTCCATGCTGCCTCCTGCTTCTACTAAAATTGCCTTTACATTTTCACAGCTCTGTTTTGCCTGAGCTGCGATATCAGCCGGAGTGCTTCCGTTTGTCGGATTTACCGGGATCTGACCGGATGTGTATACAACTCCATTTACCTCGTACGCCTGGGAATATGGTCCGATCGCGCCTGGTGCTTTTTGTGTGTTAATGACGTTCATAAATTTTCCTCCAACTATTTTTATTTTCTTTTTTTCATAATCAGATACAGCGGTGCGACAAGAAGCATTGCTCCAAGTCCTGCCACCAGACGGTATACTTCTGTATGATAAAGAAGCCATACGCTGGTGAGTACTGCGATAACCGGGAACATCATACCCAGCGGTACTTTATAGCCACTGTGCTCCGGATTTTTTCTTCTGAGAACCGGAACTGCAATACAGGTCGGTATGTACTGGCTGAAACGGCTGATCACGCTGATCGCTGCCAGTTCGGCAAAGCTTCCGGTCAGTGTCAAAAGAATGGCTACTGCGCCTGTGATCAGGACGGATACATACGGCACATTGCGCCGATTACATTTTTTCAGTGTTTCCGGCAGTAAACCGCCCTCTGCGAGTGCCTGTGCACAGCGTGGAGTATTGAACGAACCGGCAATATTCAAACCGCCTACAGAAATCAGAGTTCCATAGGAAATTTCTCAATCTCAACCTGAAATTCTTTAGATTTCCCCCGGACTCAGTCAAAAGCTCTGTCGGATCATCTGTCCCATGCCTAAAAAGGAAAAGGACCTCCGCCAGGAAACGGAAGTCCTTTTTCCTTATATTATACGTCTTTCTACAGTCCGGTCCAGCCGATGCTCTGTAAGATCGTTAAAGATACGAATGAGAGGATCACCTGGCATCCGAGGAGCGGCATAAGCCACTTTGCGTATTTTGTCCAGTCTGTCTTTGCGATCGCGAGAGAACCCATCAGAGTACCTGCTGTCGGGAAGAGGCAGTTGGAGAAGCCGTCACCGAACTGGAATGCCTGTACAGCAACCTGTCTTGTGATGCCTGCAAGGTCAGCAACCGGAACCATAAGCGGCATAACCGCTGCAGCCTGTCCGGAACCGGACGGAATGAAAAGGTTGATAAACAGGTTTGCGACGAACATGAAGTTCGCTCCGAGGATAGAACCCATTCCGGACATCGGGATGGACAGCCAGTAAACGATCGTATTTAAGATGTTTCCGCTTGCGAGGATCACAGAAATACCATTTGCGAAGCCGACAATGAACGCGGCGTTTACCATCTTGGAACAGCCACCGATAAATACCTTCGTTGTTCCGTTGATACCCATACCATTGAGAAGGCCAACAACAACCGCAAGTGTAAAGAATGTAGCTGCGATCTGATCATAGCTCCATTTATATTTTACAGAGCCAACCAGGATTGCCGCAACCGCTACGACAAGACCGATCAGGCTGATCAGGTGCTTCGTTGTTAAATGTGCTTCGATCGCCTTCGCTCCATCTTTTCCTGCGCCCATGCTGTCAGATGCACTCATGCCAGCTTCATAGTTTAAGCTCTTCTTCGGATCCGCCTTGATGGTTTTCATGTAACGGATCGTAAAGAAATAGCAGAGCGCGAAGTTGATGATGTTTAATACGACGCGGACACCGAAACCGGAGAAGATCGGGAGCTCCGCGATCGGCTGTGCAGTACCGATGGTGGAAGCGTTCGCCCAGCCTACGTTGAATCCGGAGTAAGCGCCCATGTATACAAGCAGGAAGCCTGTGAAGGAATCATATCCTAAGTTTGTTGCAAGGATGATTCCGATCGGGATCAGGGCAACGACCGGGTTTGCGAAAACGCCTGCTGCGCCGCCGATGGACATAAATGCCATTACTAAGAATACAAGTACGTTTACATTTAAGTTCTGCTTGGAAGCAAGTTTTCCGAACGCAGCGTGGATCGCTCCTGTCTTTTCAAGGATCTCAACGGCACCGCCGACAAACATGATCATGACCATTAACTTTGCGGCTTTGTAGAATCCCTGTACGACTGCCATGATAGTTGCCCACGGACCGACCGGGGAAGCTTCTACGGTGTGATAGGTACCTGCGATAACCTTGTTTAAGTTGCCCACTTTCTCTGTATCGAATTCACCTGCCGGAACGATCCAGGTCAGGATGGCGCAGACGATCATGAGCATGAATAACAGTGCACATGTGCTTGGGATCTGCAGCTTTTTCTTGTTGTTTTCCATAAGTATTCTCCTTTATTTTAAGAAATCTCTCGCGTACTGGATGATGACGGATGCGCCTGTGCGGATGCACTTCTCATCGAATACGTTTTTAGAGTTATGAAGACCGTGTCTGGAATTCGGATCCTCGTTATTTCCGGATCCTAAGCGGAACTGTGCGCCCGGTCCGAACTTCGGGAAGAGAACAGAAAAGTCCTCGGAACCCATTGACGGATTCTTCACGTAGGAAACATGGTCAGCACCGATGGTCTTTGCAGCGGCCTCAGCAACTGCCTCGATGATGGAATCGTCATTTACGAGCGGCGGAACTCCGATTTCCCATTCAACCTCCGCAGTTCCTCTCATGGACTCGGCGCAGCCTTTTACGACGCGGTCGATGGCAGCCATCATTTTTTTGCGGCAGTCCGGATCAAGGCTTCTCAGTGTTCCGTGCATCTCCACATAATCCGGGATGATATTGTTTACTGTTCCGCCGTGGATGCTGCCGATGGTAAGAACACCCGGATATACCGGATAGTTCTCACGGGAGATCACGGTCTGAAGCTGTGTGATCACATAGCCGGAGATTACGACCGGATCGATGCAGTTTTCCGGATGAGCGCCATGTCCGCCCTTTCCTTTGATCTTGATATTAAAGAAATCATTGGACGCGTTTGCCGGTCCCTTTTTTAATCCGATGCTTCCGGCATCGATCTCCGGTGATACGTGGAGACCGATAAATGCGTCCGGTTTCGCAACCTGCGTGAAATTGCAGTCGACAAGCTCACCGGCTCCCATATGCTCTTCTGCCGGCTGGAAGATCAGCATGACCGTTCCGGCAAGCTCCTCACGGATCTCTGATAATACCTTCGCGCAGTAGAGAAGCACGGTTGTGTGGATATCATGTCCGCAGGAATGGCAGGCACCATCATTCTCGGAGGCGAACGGAAGTCCTGTGAGTTCCTTCATCGGAAGTGCGTCGATGTCCTCGCGGATCGCAACGGTTTTTCCCGGTTTTCCGCCGCGGATAACGGCAACAACGCCGGTCTTCATCCCGATCTCAGCGATCTCCACACCGTATTCCGTCAGTTTTTCGCGGATGAACTCCGTTGTCTTATATTCCTTGTTGCTGAGCTCCGGATGTCTATGAATATGTCTGCGAATGGCAATCATTTCATCTTCATACTTTGCTGTGAGACTCATTGTATCCATAATGGAGTACCCCTTTCCAATTTATTTATAAAATTTTAATATTTCCATTATAATACATTGTTCTTTAAAGTTCAACCACTTTAATTTTGTAGCACTATAAGAATAAGATATGTCTGTCATAGACATTTTATATTCTGAATCAGGAACGCCCCGTATAAGAGTCCCCGGATCAGGGAATCCTTCCGGAAAGCAGCGGTCTAAAACCGCAACAAAACGATTGCAATTTATGCCAAAAAATTTTATAATGATTGGTATATTTCAGGAGTGTCTGCTTTTGTCGAAAATACCGGGAAAACGACGGATTTATGCGGCGGACATGACCGGATGGTACGCTAAAAATGAAGGTGGGAGATTTTATGGAAGAAAACAAACTGAAAACGATCGAAAGCGAGCTGGAAGCGCCTGCTGATTTCACAAGTCCTGATGTTCTTTACCGGGATCTTGTTGCCAGCATCAGAAAGTACCATCCGTCCGATGATCTGAGCATGATCGAGAAGGCATATCAGCTTGCGGATAATGCCCATAAAGACCAGAAGCGAAAATCCGGGGAACCGTACATTATCCATCCGCTCTGTGTGGCGATCATCCTCGCGGATCTCGAGATGGATAAAGAGACGATCGCAGCCGGACTTCTCCACGACGTGGTGGAAGATACCGTATATACAGAGGAACAGCTCGCCGAGATATTCGGAAAAGAGGTTGCCCTCTTAGTCGACGGTGTTACAAAGCTGACCCAGTTATCCTGGTCGGCAGATAAGGTGGAAATGCAGGCGGAGAACTTAAGAAAAATGTTCCTCGCCATGGCAAAAGATATCCGCGTCATTATCATCAAGCTTGCGGACCGTCTCCACAATATGCGGACGCTTCAGTATATGCGCCAGGAAAAACAGAAAGAGAAGGCGAGAGAGACCATCGAGATCTACTCCCCTCTTGCTGACAGACTCGGTATTTCCAAGATCAAGATCGAACTGGATGACCTTGCGTTACGGTATCTCGAGCCAAATGTATACAAAGAACTAGAAGAAAAGATCGCCCTGACAAGCGAAGCGCGCCAGAAATTCATCGATGACATTATCGCCGAGATCGAGACCCACATGGAAAATGCTGAGATCAGGTGCGAGGTCAACGGACGCGTCAAGCACTTCTTCAGTATTTATAAAAAGATGTTAAACCAGCACAAGACGCTGGACCAGATCTACGATATCTTCGCGGTCCGCATCATCGTGGACTCCGTAAAAGACTGTTACGCGGCTCTGGGTGTGATCCACGAGATGTACAAACCGATCCCCGGCCGTTTTAAAGATTATATCGCGATGCCGAAGCCGAATATGTATCAGTCCTTACATACGACACTGATCGGCACAAACGGCCAGCCCTTTGAGATCCAGATCCGTACCTTCGAGATGCACCGTACAGCGGAATATGGTATCGCCGCCCATTGGAAATATAAAGAGAGCGGCAGCGGACAGGTTGCTGCCGGTGATGAGGCGAAGAAGTTAAGCTGGCTGCGCCAGATCCTTGAGTGGCAGCAGGATATGTCCGACAACAAGGAATTCTTAAATGCCATCAAGAGCGACCTCGATATGTTCTCCGACAGCGTGTACTGTTTTACACCGACCGGAGATGTCAAGAATCTTCCGACCGGTTCCACGCCGATCGACTTTGCTTACAGTATTCATTCCGCGGTCGGCAATAAGATGATCGGTGCAAAAGTCAACGGAAAACTGGTTCCAATCGACTACATCATCCAGAACGGTGACCGTGTGGAAGTAATCACTTCCCAGAATTCAAAGGGACCGAGCCGTGACTGGTTAAATATTGTAAAAAGCACCCAGGCGAAAAATAAGATCAATCAGTGGTTCCGCAGTGAGTTAAAAGAAGAAAATATTACACACGGCAAGGAACTTTTGATCGCATCGGCAAAATCCAAGGGAATCAATTTCCCGGATATCAATAAGCCGGAATATCAGGAGAAAATTTTAAGAAAATATGGTTTCCATGACTGGAATTCCTGCCTTGCAACGATCGGACATGGTGGTTTAAAAGAAGGCCAGGTTATCAACAAGATGCAGGAAGAAGACCGTAAGATCCAGAAACAAAAGATCACGGACGAACAGATCTTGCAGAAAACAACAGAAGCAGCACAGGCGGCAGCAGCGAATCCAGAGAAGAAAAAGGAAGAGAAATCCAAAGGAGGAATTGTTGTACGTGGAGCGAATGATGTTGCTGTTCGTTTTTCAAAGTGTTGTAATCCGGTACCAGGAGATGAGATCGTTGGATTTATTACAAGAGGACGAGGAATTTCGATTCACAGAACAGATTGTGTGAATCTTCTGAATATGCCAGAATCTGACAGGGCAAGACTTATTGAAGCTGAATGGCAGGTAAGTGAAGCAGATACAACACAGACTTACACGACAGAGATCAATATTTATGCCAATAATCGAAAGGGATTGTTAGCAGAAGTATCAAAGATCTTCTTAGAATTAGATATTGACATTATCACGATCAATGTATCGAACAATAAGAAAGGAAGAGCAACGCTTAGTATGTCCTTTGATATTACAGGCGTAGAGCAGTTGAACCGTATTATTGCAAAGATCAGGAATGTAGAAGGCGTGATCGATATAGAAAGAACAGCAGGATAGGTGAAAATATGAGTGAAACAACATTAAGACTTGACAGACCTCTTAAGATGGTAACGATCTGTCTTGGGCAGATGCAGACAAACTGCTATATTGTTGAGAATACAAAAACAAATCAGGCATTCGTCTTTGATCCGGGAGATCAGGGAGAACGTATTATGAATACATTAGAAGAAGATGGAATGGAACTGGCAGGCGTATGTCTGACACATGGGCATTTTGATCATGTAATGGCCCTTCCATATCTGATGGAACAAAAACCAGATCTTGATATCTATCTTTATGAAGATGAAGCAGATGTTCTGGCAGATCCACAGCTCAATCTCGGAGCGATGATGGGAATGGATCTCTCATTAAAAGCGAATCATCTGGTGAAAGATGGAGAGATCATAGATGTATTAGGAACAAAGGTAAAATGTATCCATGTTCCAGGACATACAAAAGGTGGAGTATGTTATTATTTTGCAGATTATGGATGGCTGATCTCTGGAGATTCACTGTTCCAGATGAGCATTGGAAGAACAGACTTTCCGACAGGCAATTTGAATGATCTTCTGACAGCGATCAGAGAGAAATTATTCGT
>OGEG01001869.1_pt1 | contig 12422 bp, 10 predicted proteins | sample 1570621 | NCBI WGS metagenome assembly OGEG01 (sample SAMEA2582130, study PRJEB24529) | metagenome | biome: Human gut stool | place: China | collected 2011 | reverse complement strand
TGAAAAATCAACAAAAGACATGAAAGACATTGGGGAACCGCCGGTTCTTAGAAGGTAGGTACAACTGCAAGTTGTGCCTAGCTTCTTAGTACCGCTACCAGCGACACGTAGCGGAAGCGTGTTTTCGAAAATTTTGTTAATTTTGAACAATTTAAAGCAACTTTGCCAGAGTTTCGCATTCCCCAAAAAACCAGAGAAAGGACTTCCCTATGCTTTTGAAAAAAGAAAAACCCGCCCAGATTGATTACCTCGAAAACTGGCCGGAACATTATTATGAAATAGAAAATGCCAAAGAAAGAAAAGAGATTCTCGCTCAGGCGATCAGCCTGGAGCTGGATCTTCCAAATGACAACTACCGTATGAAATTGCTGGAAAAACGTTATGGAAAAGACGGAAAGAGCGATGCTTTCATGAAAGCATGGATGATGATCAAAGCATCCGGTGCCGCCGGAATTTCTTTTTTCAACAAACGGCATCTGCAAAAAGAATTAAAACAGTACATGAAGGATCTCTGTCTGCTCGGATACGCACCTGAGAATGAAACAGAACAGGCAGTTCTGCTGACAGAGTGGGAAAATTTTGCGAAAGTTCTGCTTGCCTCCTGCACGGGAAGCAAAACTTATTGCTCCACTCTTTTTGGCATTGTGCCGATCAAAGATGCATCCGTTGCAAGAAAAATCGCGGAAGAGATCGACTTCGTCACAAGAACTTACCCACAAAAGCTCGAACTTGCTGACGAATTCGCTCCGTTCCGCGAAGTGATGGTCAACACCTACTGTAATATGATAGAAAATGGTTCTTCCTACTGGTACGAAGTTGTAAACTCCTGATCAGAGTAATCCCTGATGAGAATCAATAAAATCAGATTAATCCCTGGATTAGGATAAATAAAATCAATACCGGAAGCACAAACTGGAAATATGGTTTTAATCCTTTTGCGATCTTAAGACCTTTTCCAGTATTTGCTTCTTCCAGATAGTTATCAAATCCCCATCCCCATTTTGTGACGCAGAATAACAGATAAATAAGGGAACCACCCGGAAGCAACAGATTGCTCACAATGAAATCCTCACTGTCTAACACATCTCTGCCACCGATCAGGTGCAGATCACTCCACACATTATATCCGAGTACACATGGCATGCTGGCAATCAGTATGATCACACAGTTGACCAGTGCCGCTTTTTTCCGATTCCAACCAAACATATCCATACAAAATGACATGATGTTTTCAAATACCGCAATAATCGTGGAAAAGCTTGCGAAAGTCATAAACAAAAAGAACAGTGTTCCCCATATACGACCGCCTTCCATATTTACAAATACGTTTGGCAGCGTGATGAAAATGAGTTTTGGTCCTGCCCCGACTTCCACGCCGTAGCTGAAACATGCCGGGAAAATGATCAGTCCTGCCATGATTGCCACAAATGTATCCAGTGCACAGATTCTGACACCTTCTCCTGCAAGGCTGTTATCACGACCCATATAGCTTCCAAAGATCTCCATGGCTGCAACTCCGAGACTTAGGGTAAAAAACGCCTGATTCATTGCCGCTGAAACGGCATTTCCAATGCCCACTTCCCTCACCGTTTCCATATTTGGGATCAGATAAAAACGTACACCCTCACCCGCACCGGATAAAGTAAAGCTGTGTACCGCAAGAATCACGATCAGGCCAAGCAAAGCACTCATCATGACTTTGCTTATTTTTTCCAGACCATTCTGCAATCCTCTGCTGCACACAAAAAAGCCCAGAATGACCGTGAGTATCATCCAGAAGCTCATCTGCAATGGGTCTGCAAGCAGGTTGGAAAATACTGCCCCGGCAGCCTCCGCATCCATGCCAGCCTGAAATTCACCCGTCAGGAATTTATAAAAATAAGTTATCATCCACCCGGAAACTGTCGTGTAATACATCATCAGCATGTAGCAGCCAAATATCGCTGCCCAGCCGTGAAGATGCCACTTGCTTCCCGGTTTTTCTAACGCCTTGTAACCTAACACGGCACTCTTACGGCTTGCACGTCCCACGGCAAGTTCCATCGTCAGAACCGGAAGTCCCATGGCGATCAGGAACACGAGATACAGCAGGACAAATAACCCTCCGCCGTTTTCGCCCACGACATAAGGAAATCTCCATACATTTCCGATTCCGATGGCACATCCGGCACTTACCAGAATAAATCCCAGACGTGATTTAAAAGATTCTCTTTTCATGATCTGACCCCTGACTAGATGTTTAACAGATCACTATAAACTTTTAATGCTCCGTCTGTGTCATGTGCAAGAACACGTTTTGCAAGAACTTTTCCAAGCTGAACGCCTTCCTGATCGAAGCTGTTGATATTCCATAAGAATCCCTGGAACATAACTTTGTTCTCAAAATGAGCAAGTAAAGCACCAAGTGTCTTAGGATTTAATTCCTCACCGATGATGATGGAAGATGGACGTCCACCTTCAAAATTCTTGTTGCGGTCGTCGTCTGCCTTACCACATGCAAATGCTACGATCTGGGCTGCAACGTTTGCGCAGAGTTTCTGCTGGCTTGTGCTGTCCTGTATCACAACATCCGTTCCGATCTGGCTGTTCTTAAATCCGATGAACTGAAGCGGAACAATATCTGTTCCCTGATGTAATAACTGATAGAAGGAATGCTGTCCATTTGTACCAGGCTCACCGAAGATCACCGGTCCTGTCACGTAATTTACAGACTCACCAAAACGGTTTACAGATTTACCGTTAGACTCCATGTCTAACTGCTGTAAATGTGCAGGGAAACGGCTCAAAGCCTGAGAGTATGGTAAAACGGCTGTAGCCGGGTAGCCGAGTACATTACGCTCATAAACTCCGATCAATGCGTCGAGCATTTCCGGATTCTCTAACATATTTTTATTTAAAGAAAGTTTGTCTTCTTCTGCTGCACCGTCTAAGAACTGTGCAAACACCTCCGGTCCGAATGCCAGGGATAATACAGCCCCGCCAACTGCTGAAGTAGAAGAGAAACGTCCTCCGATATAATCATCCATGAAAAATGCTGCCAGATAATCATCACTCTTTGCCAGAGGAGATGTCTCACTTGTAACAGCGATCATATGCTTAGAAGCATCCAGTCCTGCATTTTTCAATGCATCTTTTACAAAAGACTCATTCGTCAATGTCTCTAATGTTGTACCTGATTTTGATACAAGTACGAAAATGGAATGTGCAACATCAATAGAAGCTAATACTGCTGCTGCATCATCCGGATCTACATTGCTGATGAATTTTGCTTCCATCTTGAATGTGTTGTTTTTCTTTGCCCAGTTCTCCAGTGCAAGATACATTGCACGTGGTCCAAGGTCACTTCCGCCAATACCGATCTGAACTACAGTTGTAAACTTTTCACCTGCTGCATTTGTGATCTCTCCGGCATGTACCTTGTTTGCAAAATCTGCAATTCTATTCTGCTGTTCTACATAAAAAGAACGTTTGTCTACGCCATCTGCCTCGACTGCATCACCCAGCTGTCCGCGTGTCATATGATGAAGCACAAGACGTTTCTCGCCTGTATTCACAACTTCACCATTATAAAGAGCTGCAAATTTTTCAGAAAGCTGTGCTTCCTCAGCTAATTTTGCAAGTGCTGCAAGTGTGTTATCATCCACTTTTTTTGCAGCATAATTATATGCAAGTCCCTCTGCCATCGGTGTGCTGTATTTCTTCACACGCTCTGCGCCGTTTTCTCCGGACATTACTTTTGTCAGGTCAACCTCTGCAACCTTTGACAATTCTTCAAAAGAAGTAAGGGTATCTAAATTCTTCCACTCCATGGTGTTATCCTCCTTAATTTGCCTTTTATTTATACAACCGTGAAAAATTATACTATTAAATGTAATCGAATTCAAGTAGCGCAATACACCAAAAAAAGAGTCTCTTTCGAAATTTTGCTTAAAAATTTCACAAAAGAGACTCTCTTTTTATTTTCTATTTCTGATTTGCCGGTTCCATATTGACGGAACGTCCTTTGATCTTCACATTCTTCATGGCTTCTAATACTTCTTTGCCATACTCTCTCGGCACTTCCACAAAAGTGTATTTGTCGTACATATCGATCGCACCGACGAGTTTTCCAGGCATTCCTGACTCTCCAGCGATGGCACCTAAGATATCGCCCGGTTTCACGCGGTCTTTTTTACCGATGTTAATGAAGAGACGAACCATACCTTCTTCGGCTCCGGTGTTATCCCAGTCGATCTCGCCATTCTCTCTGTCGTTTTCCAGATTCACCTGACCGAGTGCCTGTTTTAAGAAGGCTGCTGCGATATCCATTGCGGTGTAATCGGAATCATTGACCTGCTTTTCGATGATCTCGATCATCTCTTTTAAATCTTCATTCTCAATGATCTCACCGATTCCCTGCATTACTTTCTCTGCCTTGATCTGTGCCACATCATCGGAAGATGGGATTGGCATTGCAAGGATCTTGGTCTTGCAGTAACGCATGATATCTTTTAACTTGTAAACCTCTTTTCCTTTTACAAAAGTGAACGCACGTCCGGTACGTCCTGCACGTCCGGTACGTCCGATACGGTGTACATAATACTCGTCATCCTGTGGAATGTCATAATTGAATACTGCTTCCACATCATCAACGTCAATTCCTCTCGCAGCAACATCTGTAGCAATCAGGATCTCCACACGTCCGGAGCGGAATGCTTTCATGACACGGTCACGCTGTGCCTGCTTCATATCGCCGTGAAGCCCCTCTGCCATATAACCGCGGCTCTTTAACTCCTCGGAAAGCTCGTCCACCATTTTCTTGGTATTACAGAATACGAGGGAAAGCTTTGGATTGTAGTAATCTAACAGTCTTGTCAGGACTTCGGTCTTGTCCTTGCGTTTGACATCATAATAATACTGCTCGATGCTTGGCACGGTCAGTTCTTTTTTTACCACCTTAATGGTCACTGCATCATGCTGATATTTCTTTGTGATGTCTAAAATCGGCTTTGGCATGGTCGCAGAAAACAGAACCGTCTGTCTTCCCTCTTCCGGGATATATTCCAAAATCGTCTCGATATCCTCACGGAATCCCATGTTCAGCATCTCGTCCGCCTCGTCTAAAACAATCGTATTGACTGCCTCGCAGCGGATTGTTTTTCTGCGGAGATGATCCATGACACGTCCCGGTGTACCGATAATGATCTGTGCACCGCCTTTTAATGCCTTGATCTGACGGTTGATATCCTGTCCGCCGTATACCGGAAGGATTTTCACGCCATGCATATATTTGCTTAATTTACGGATTTCTTCCGACACCTGGATTGCAAGCTCTCTGGTTGGTGAGAGGATGATCACCTGTGTCTTTTTATTATTTGGGTCTACTTTGTGAAGCACCGGGATTCCAAAAGATGCTGTCTTTCCGGTTCCTGTCTGTGCCTGTCCGATTACATCGACTCCTGACATCACAACCGGGATCGCCTGACTCTGGATCGGAGTCGCCTCTTCAAATCCCATCTCTTTGATAGCACGGAGTACCTGTGGATATAAATCTAATTCATCAAATCTTACTGTTTCCATATATTTTCCTTTCGTGCGAATGCGCAGTCGTATATGTTAGCATATTATCGCCATTTTGTCAACTATTTTGTCAGAATACCCGTATCACATCCGGCACGATCTATGTACCCCGGCTTCCATGAAAAAGAAAGCTGGGTTAATATGAAAAGCAATCGAATACTCCCTGTTTTTCATCCATATCCAAGCAAAATCCAGTCGTCGTACACTCCACATGTATTTCTGTTTTTCCCCTGTAAAAATGTGATATGCCCGTCACCTCTAAAAAAGCTGCCGTAGCAATAGTTCGATTGCGGATTGCTCATTATAACTTATGCCAATTTTCCTCTAAGGTTCCACTTTTTCCTGTTTTGAGGATAAATCCAACTCCTGTCCGCGGATATCCGCAATACAGATATCATTTCTGCTTTTCTTCTTTACCTGATATAACAGCATATCTGCAGTATGTAGAAAATCCCAGCTCCTGTTTCCTTCCTCCGGAACTCCATACGAAATACCCTGGGAGATCGTCACGATCGGCAAAGCCTTGGAATATAAATGCTCCAGTTTCAGATCCATAATATTCTGCCGGAGTGCAGCTGCCTTCGCGTACACTTCCTCCGCACTTGCACCTGCATAAATGATAATAAATTCATCTCCGCCATATCTCGCACAGAACGTCTGTCTGTCTTCCATTTTTTTCAGCTCATCTGCAATTGCTATAATGCACTCATCGCCCTGCTGATGTCCATAATTGTCATTATACTGCTTAAAAAAGTCAATATCTAAAATCTCCATTGCAAGCGAAAGCCTGTGCTCATAACAGTAATCTAATACTTTGTCCGAATAATCATTCAGGCGGTAACGGTTTGCCAGTCCGGTCATCTGATCTGTCTCCGACTGTTTCAGCAGCTTCACATTGACTGCTTCCATCTCCCTGCGGCTCTCATTTGCACGTTCGAGAGAACTTCTGACATAAAGCATGTTGACGATCATATCTTTGTTCTCGCGCTCCATGATCTCGGAAAGCTCATAATACAGACCAGCTGCCTGCAGATAACCTGCATTGTCCTGATTCTTGCGGTAGCCTTTGATCTTAATGGAAATGACTCTGCGCTGCAGATTGATCACACCTGAATCTTTCACGATCCGATCCAGCTTCTCAACGATCATCCACAACACATCATCCCGGCCGATCTCCAGCATCAGCCCGCAAAAATCACAAAGGTCGTCAAACACCTCCATGATCTGCACATTTTTATTGATTATTTCTACAATCTCCTGAATCTGTGCATCTCGTCTCACATAATTGTGGGTCAGATGATAATATCTTGCTTTCAGGCAGTCCACATATAAAATGTCAATATCCTCATAATAAGACGCACATTCCGCATCCAGTTTTTCTATATAAGCATGTGTCTTATCTAACATCCCCTGCAGCATATAGCAGCGTGCCAGATTCACGTAACTGGCCATCAGTCCGACATAATTTTCTTTCACATCCGGATTACTTTTGCAGTATGAATGAGCCTTTTCGAAATAACTTTGTGCCTCGTGATACACACCATTTTCCATGTACAGATTACCAAGATTCTGCATGATGCTGATCTCCATCTTAGTAATCCCATATTTGCGGCAGTAATTCAATCCTGTCAGATAGTAATCCATCGCTGCAGACACATTTCCCTTGTTGACAGAAGAGATTGCCATCAGGTTGTAAGACCTTGCGATCAGCTCCCACTGTCCGGTCTGTCCTAGCAGATGGATTGCCTGCGCAATGTTGCGGAACATGTGCTCCACATCATTCAGCAGATAGTAAGTTTCCCCACTGTAAAAATATGCAAAACCAAGAAGTGCCGCATCTTTATGTTCCTTTGCATACCGTTCTATATCAAGACAGCATTTGAGTGTATGCTCTGCGTCCTTTCCTCTGCTGTTCAAAACTTCCTGTTTCCATGCATTTACCACGTCATTTGATCCATGAACTCCCATGCAGTCTCTTCCTTTCTGCCTGTTTTCGGTATTTCAATAAAATTTATTATAATCCAGAAATTCCGTGTGTTCAAGAAAAAGGAAATTTTTGCTATTCAAAAAATTCGATCGGATCGACCGGTACCCCATCTTTTCGAAGTTCAAAATACAGGTTACTGCCCTCAACAGAATAATATTTTGTCGGTTCTGTCACATAACCGATCACATGACCTGCCTCCACATAGTCTCCCACTGCAAACTCCGGTTCCTTAAGCTGTCCGTAGACTGCGAGATACCCATCTCCCAAATCCTCTGTCACGGTACATCCTGTCACTTCATTTGTCTCAATACTCTGGATTTTTCCTTTTGCAACCGCATAAACTTTGCTGTTGACATCCCCGGCAATGATGACCGCCGGATTGTATTTGTACTGGTCTAACGTCGCAAAATACACCGTCGAGTCCATGCTGTAATCTAAGATCACATTTCCTTCCATCGGCCATAAAATGCCATCTTCCGCAGCGAAATGGAGTGCCTGGGAAGTGTTTCCTGTCGGTGATACCTCTTCCTGTCCACTGTCTGCTTCCTCACTCTCCTTTTCTACCTCTGCTGTCTCTGTGCTCTGTGTCTGCGGTTTTAAAATAGAAGCAACCTGATCTGCCTCTGTCTCTTCCTCCATTGCCACATCCTGGTTCTCCGTGTCCATCTCTGCTGCAATTTCCTGTTCCAACTGCTTTCTCTCCTGTTCCTGTCCTCTGCTATATAAAACAGTCATGCCGACTGCTGCAAGGATTACCAGCGTGCCTGCAATGATATACTGTTTTTTCTGCCAGAAGGCTGCCCACCCGTGATTCTTTCTCATATTTTTCACCGTCCATTGTTTATTTAGCAGAATACATTTCCTGCTATTAACAATAGTGTTGCCACATTCAGACGGTTTATTCACAGTAATTGGAATCGTTTTTCATTCCACATTTTCCAGCTCTGTACCGGGAAAAAAATACTGTAAAATTTTTCTGTAATCCTCCCCTTTTTCAGCCATTTTCTGTGCTGTATACTGGCTCAGGCCAAATCCGTGTCCATGTCCCTTCGTTACGATCCGGATCTTGCCAGGTTCCAGTTCTGTCACGTTGAAATTTGCGGATTTTAACCCAAGTTCCCCACGCAGTTCCTCTCCTGTGTAGGATTTCCCATTCATCTGCGCCTTTGTGACATACCCGGCACTATCCTTCTCTTCGATCGTGATCTCCTGATCCAGATACAGCACCGAAAGATAATCCGGCGCCTGTGCATCCTCATAACATGCCACACCTGAAAGATAGGGCATATCCGAATCCGGATATAATTCTTCCATATTTCTTGTATTGCCCGCACTCACTGCATGGTATGCCGCATATATGTAATGGTTCCGGTACTGCAGCGTCTCTCCGTCTGTCTCCTGTATCGCCTCCTTTATCTTCTCTTCCGCCTCGGAAAAATAGTCGCCCCACAGCTCCTGTAATTCGCTCATTGTCATACTCCCCGGAAGTTCTGTCCCCATCTCCTCCGCTGCCTTAAGGTTTGTACGGGCGATCACACACTGGGCTTTGATACATTCCTCCGGTGCATCTGCGCTTATCTCCTTTGCGACAATGCAAAAAAGCATGTCCGCATCCTCCTCTTTTTCCGCTGTCCGGTTTACATTGCCCAGCAATTTTTCCAGCTGCATTTTCTGGCAAAAAATGGTGAGAAAAAGTGGTATGAGCAGCAAGAGCAGAAGTATGGTCAGCATCGTGTTTATTCTTTTTGCCAAGTTTTTTCTGTGCATAAAAAATCTCCATCCCATATACAAGTATATGAGACGGAGTCAGCTTTTATGAATCAAATTTTATTTTGCTGCCGATGATGTTGCTGAGCTGTGCGAACTGCTGAAGTGTCAGTGCTTCGCCACGGATGGTGACCGGAACGCCAAGTTCCTCAATGCTTTCCTGGATCACTTCTTTGGAAAGATGAATGTCCGGCGCATTATTCAAGCCATTGGCAAGCGTCTTTCTGCGCTGATTGAAGGATGCACGGATGATCTTAAACATTAATTTTTCGTCATTCACCTGCACCGGCACTTCTTTATGTCTTGTGAGACGGATCACTGCGCTTCCGACATTCGGGCGAGGCATAAAACAGTTCGGCGGAACGATCGCAACAATCTCGGGTTTCGCATAATACTGCACTGCAAGGGAGAGTGCCCCATATTCTTTCGTTCCCGGTCCCACCTGCATACGGTCTGCCACTTCTTTCTGCACCATGATCGTAATGCTGTCGATCGGCACATGGCTTTCAAATAATCCCATAATGATCGGTGTCGTGATATAATATGGAAGATTTGCCACAACTTTGATCGGCTTTCCTCCATTTTTTTCCTCTGCCAGCTTATTAATATCTACTTTTAAAATATCATCATTGATGACTTCCACATTGTCGTATGCGCTGAGTGTGTCTGCCAGAATCGGGATCAGATTTTTATCAATCTCCACCGCCGCCACTTCTCTTGCATTCTCGCAGAGATACTGCGTCATTGTGCCGATTCCAGGTCCGATCTCCAAAACAAAATCATCCTTTGTGATTCCGGACTCCTCAATGATCTTCTCAAGCACATGCGTATCGATCAGAAAGTTCTGTCCAAACTTCTTCTGAAAATTAAAATTATATTTCTGTAAAACCTCTATGGTATTCTGTGGAATTCCTAACGTTGCCATATACTGCCTTTCTCTTCAAATAAACGATCTAAAAACTCTGCATACAGGCGGTTAAATGTTTCATGAAACGTAACTGCCACATTTACATCCTGATTTCCAGACATCTGTGCCTCCTCAAAAATAGCAAAGGCTGTCTCATATAAATCCGGGTTTTTGTCATAAAATACTTCCGTCAGACCATCCTGAAAGGCAAACTGCGCCTCCTGGGAAAGATTGTCCTTAAAATCCTCTTTGGAAATGCATCCACCCTCCTCGTAATCGGACAAAAAGATGTGTCCGCCTGCGGAGGTCACGAAATCCTCAAATGCCTCTTTTACATCCTCATAAGTTACCGGAACATAATTTTCCTCCCAGTAACGGTCAAATGTTTCTCTATCCGGAAATGCTGCTAAAATATCTTCCATACCTGCGCTCCTTTGTGTTTTCTGCTCCATTTATACTATCATACTTTGCAATCGTTCCGCAATAATGTATACAGGGTTGGCTCTAAGTGAAATTCCCTGCACATGTTTTCCACTTCCGCTAAATATTTTTTCTTCGCAGAGGACGGTAAGACCGGGCGGTGGACCGCACGGATCAAAATATTTTTCGGTGTGTGTTCAAAGTCAATAAATTCCAGCAGCTGGGTTTTGTATCCGCAGCACTCCAAAAGATTCGCCCGGATCGCATCTGTTGTCAGCGCTGAAAAACGCTCTTTGATAATGCCGTATCTTGTGAGCAGGGAATAATCCTCACTCTGGATCTGCTTATTCACCTCATGCTGACAGCATGGTACGGAAAAAATCATTTTTGCATTCCATGTGATTGCATTGTAGAGTGCAAAATCAGTCGCAGTATCACAGGCATGGAGCGTCACGACCATATCGACCTCATCCGTTCCCTCGTAGGAAGCGATATCCCCATGAAGAAACTCCAGAGATTCATATCCAAATTTCTTCGCAAGACGGGAACAGTGCTCAATCACGTCCGTCTTCAGGTCCAGGCCTGTGATCCGTACCGGGTAGCCCTTTAAGACCTTGAGATAATAGTACATCGCAAAGGTCAGATAAGACTTTCCACAGCCAAAATCAATGATCCTGGTCTCCTGATTCTTATCAAGCTTCGGAAGCACGTTCTCAATAAACTCCAGGAACCGGTTGATCTGGCGGAACTTATCGTACTTTGCGTGGACGATGGCCCCGTCCTTCGTCTGGACACCAAGTTCCACAAGGAACGGAACCGGGATTCCCTCTTCCAGGATATACCGTTTCTTCCGGTTATGGGAAAGTCCGTTCGCCCACGCAGTCTGTAGAGCCGCATCAGAACCGCCGGTGACCCCGCTATCCTGGCCGAAAGCGGAAGCTGCCACGTTTGCCACAGCCGCCTTTTTCTTCACCTTCACGGTAATCTTCCCCTTCTTGCTCACAAGAACCGTTCCGCTCTTATCCTGCGCCTCCAGCTGAAGCTGCCGGAAGCTTGTCTCCATAAGACCTTCCAGATAATCCACCGCTTCCTCCGCGGTGAGATTCTTGTGGAATGCCTGCTTTCCGATAAACTCCTCTGCCTGAAAATGCAGGGCGCCTTTCGCTAACACCGGACGGATCTTTGCCTTCAGAAAATCGTTCTTCTCCGCCTGTCCGCTGGCCGTGACCTGGATCAGACGCTCATTTAAAAAATCAGTGAGTACACTGTGAAGCTCTCTCTTTTCCATCACTTCTTCTCTCCCCAGCCGCCGCGCAAAAGCTCCGGCTCATCCATCAGATGGGCGAAATCGTTAAAACGGTTTAACAACATCTCCCCGTCGGACTCCCGGTAATAAAATTCCGTGATCCCACAGTTTTCCAGATGCTTCGCGAGCAGCGGAACATATGCGCCGTCCATATGGAGATAATGGGTCACAAGACTCCGGATCACGCCCCCATGGGTGACGACAGCCACGGTCTCTGCACCAGACTTTGCGATCTCATCCATGACCGGAACGGCCCGGCGGATCACATCTGCAGCGTTCTCACCGCCTGGATACGGAAGATCCTCCTTCATGGAAGCTCTGGCGGCAAAAAAGTCTGCGTAGCGCTCCATAATCACATCGTCGGAAAGTCCCTCCAGATCACCGAAGGAGATCTCCCGGAGACCTTCCCGGATGATCCTCGGCGCATGGAGCTTTTCGTTGATAATATCGGCTGTCTCACACGCGCGGATCAGATC
>OGEG01001867.1_pt1 | contig 12434 bp, 9 predicted proteins | sample 1570621 | NCBI WGS metagenome assembly OGEG01 (sample SAMEA2582130, study PRJEB24529) | metagenome | biome: Human gut stool | place: China | collected 2011 | reverse complement strand
GGGTACTGGGGTTGATCGGTATGAATATCAAGAATGCTATTGTGCTGGTAGACCAGATCGGTATTGAAGAAGAAAAAGGTACTCCCCGCCTGGAAGCTATTATCGAAGCTACAAAGTCGAGAATTGTGCCGGTAGCGATGGCTTCGGGGACGACGATACTCGGTATGCTGCCTTTGCTGTTCGATGCGATGTTCGGCGGAATGGCCGCTTGTATCATGGGAGGATTATTGGTGGCCAGTCTGTTGACTATTTTTGTTTTACCTGTTACCTATAGTTTGTTGTTCCGGGTGAAAGTGACAGATACTCCTGAGGTAAGAATGAATGAGGAATAATAAAAAGAAAGGATAAAAATAAACGGAATGAAAAAAATATATTTAATCGTCGGAGCAATACTTTGGGGTGGAATAGTTGACGCCCAGACGTTGTCGGTGGAACAATACCGGCAAAAAGTGTTGGAATATAATCAGGATATCCAAAAGTCCCAACAGGCTGTAAACGGGGCTTTATATTCCCTGAAAGGAATTAAAACGGGCTTTTTTCCGAAATTGGATATTACCGGAAACTATTCCTATCAGTTGGAGAAGGTGGAGTTCTTGCCCGGAACCGACCTGAAACACGATAATTATGGAGTAGAAGCCGGATTGGTACAGAATGTCTATTCCGGGAGCGCTGTCCGGAAACAATATGATGTAGCTAAATTGCAACATGCTATTGCTCAGTTGTCGGTAGAACATACAGTGGATAACATGATTTATGCCGCCGATGTCAGCTATTGGTCGGTGGCCGCAAACCGCAATCTGTATGAGCTTTCGGAACAATTCGTTCAGATTGTAAGGGAATTGTATGAGATTGTAAATAAACGGTTTGAAGAAGGAGCTATCAGTAAAACAGATGTATTGATGGTGCAGAATCGTTTGAAAGAAGCTGAACTACAATTGAATACGAATTCGACGAATTATAAGACAGCACTGCAATCTTTGAATATTATGATGGGAGTGGAGCCGGATGCTGCTGTAGTTTTGACCGATTCTATTCAAAAAGTGCTTTGGGTTCCTAAGCAGGAAGGGTTGAATAAGGCCCTGGAAAGAAGAGCCGACTATCAATCTGCCATTATGGGGATAGAGATGGCGAAATTGCAGACCGATATGGCCCGTTCGAAGTATTTGCCCCAATTGGCTGTCGGTATAAAAGAAAAATACGGAACGACTTTGTTGAATGTGGACGGAAAGGCTCAATGGGCGACTACGGCTTATGCACAAATCAATATACCGGTATTCCATTGGGGAGAAATGCGGCAGAATGTGAGATTGAGCCGGACCCAGGAATGGACCAAAGAACTGGAAAGAAGCCAGCTCAAGGACCAGGTAAGTAAAGAGCTGAATAATGCCTGGGTGAATGTGATCGAAATATCCAAAAAGCTGGAGATCGTATATTCTTCTCTCGATATAGCAAAGGACAACCTGACGTTGAATACGTTTAGTTATAATGAAGGGAAACTGCCGATTATCGATGTGTTGTCGGCCCAGGTGAGCTGGTTACAGGCGTACACCAATGTGGTTTCTGTCAACTATCAATATAAAGTAGCCTTGGCCGAGTATGCCAAAGCTTTGGGGGGAACGGACCGTTGAGTCTGTCAGGAATAACGGCGCGGATACCGGAAGACGATAGCCGATAGGGCACATATCCCGATCAGCATCGGATAGTACAGGTATTGAATGATGGAAAGCGGGGAGATGGAGGCCAGACCTGCAGCGATCAGCATTTGAGCTCCATAGGGTATGATTCCCTGGATAAAACAAGAAAATGTATCTAATATGCTGGCAGATTTACGGCAGTCGATGCCGAATCTGTCAGCTATATTTTTAGCTATAGGACCGATGGTGATGACAGCGATCGTGTTGTTGGCCGTACAAAGATTGGCCAGACAGACTAAACCGGCGATACTCAGCTCTCCGGCACGTTTGGAATTGACATGTCGGGTGAGTTTGACGATGATGTAATCGATCCCTCCGTTGTATCGGATCATTTCGAGCATACCTCCGGCCAATAAAGTGATAATGATCAATTCCCCCATGCCTGTGATACCTGCTCCCATAGCACCGAACCAGCCGAACAAATCGAAACCGGAAGAGAGTATACCGATAAGCCCGGAAGTTAATATCCCCAGAAATAATACGAGCATGACATTTATGCCGGCTAAAGCAGTTGCGAGAACGATGAGATAAGGGATAACCTTGATCCATTCGACGGCTTCGATCTGTGTGGGGGTATGGATGTGCATGCCGGCAAAGACATAATAAAAGAGCAATAGGATGGCTGCCGGCATGACAATTAAACTATTGACCTTGAATTTATCTCTCATTTCGCACCCTTGAGTTTTGGTGGCTGCAATGGTAGTGTCAGAGATAAACGAAAGATTATCTCCGAAGAAGGCCCCTCCGACGACAATAGCTACCATATAGGCTAGTTCTACACCGGTTTTATCGGCGACTCCTACAGCAACAGGAGTGAGGGCTACGATCGTTCCGACGGAGGTCCCGACCGATAAAGAAATAAAACAAGCGGCGATAAAGATACCGGCCAAAAGCAGGTTGTCCGGAAGAATGTGTAAAGTCAGATTGACCGTGGCGTCTATGGCTCCCATCGCTTTGGCCGATTGGGCGAAGGCTCCCGCCAGAATAAATATCCAGATCATCAAAAGGATATTTTTATCCGAAGCACCTCCGGAGAAATGAGCGATCCTTTCACTCAGACCGAGATGACGGGTCATGGCGATAGCTGCGATGGAAGAGATTACGAAAGCGACAGTGATCGGTACTTTATAAAAATCATCGGCGATAAGAGAAGTGACCAGATAGACACCCAGAAATATAAATAAAGGACTTAAAGCCAGTAAAGAAGGTTGCTGCGTGTATTGCTTCATGTATTTTTATATTTTCAGCGTGCAAAGTTAACGGATTAATTGAAAAATCAATTCGAAATATCGTTATCGGAATGTGCCTGACCACTTTTGTGAGAATCCGTGTTTTTAGCAGCAATATAAAATCCCTTGCCAGGGGTCCATTCCACGCAGAAGAGCGAATCGATATCTTCGTATCCCAGTTTTTTTAATTGAGCCAGTAGCCAGGTTTCCTTTTTTCCGGCATTATCCAGTGAACTTTGCAGGATCGATCCATTATTGACAAAAAGATAAGATTCGGAAATATTTCGTTTCAGTGAAACGGTGAGCTTGCCGTTTGTCTCGAAGCGGGCATCGTCTACATCGAACATCGAGAATATACCCACTTCCCGCAACATGGTCCGGAATTGTTCCATTTCCAGACCGTTACGTTTGAATTCTTTGAGATTGATTTGTCCGTTCCTGACGATCATAACCGTATCTCCTTTGACTAAACGCCTGATCAGACTGAAACGCAGCAAGTAGCGGATAGTCATATTGACGATTGTCCAGGTTCCGAGCGCAAAGATCATATACCATACCGACAAGTCCGGATTATAAATCACGCCTCCGATCAGAGCTCCTAAAACAAATGCATTGACCGAGTCGAGGGGAGTGAGCTGGGCCATTTGTGTCTTGCCTGAGATGCGGAGAAAAAAGATCACTCCGGACATACCGATGATGATTTTGATAATAATGCTGAGGATCATAATATACCTTAATTTCATTCTGAATTAGGAGAATTACGCTTTTGCAAAAGCTTTGTTACAAATTCCCGAATTTTTAGCCGATACAGAAAGCAACCAAAAATAGATTTATTCCGTTAGTAGGTTAATAAATGAGGTTGATTAATTAAAATTTATTGGAATGAAGAAAAATATTTCAACTTGGCAGTTGGCCTTGATGACGGCAGCTGCAGTGATTAGTTTGAGAGGATTGCCGATGATGGCTCAGGAGGAGCTGACGATGTTTTTTTACATTTTCTTTGCTACTTTCCTGTTCCTGATACCGGCGGCTTTGGTCGCTGCCGAATTAGGTAGCGCTTTTGCCGACCGGGGTGGTGGAGTATATACTTGGGTGAAAGAAGCCTTTAACCGGAAAATGGGATTTACGGCGATTTTTTTACAATGGATTCAGAATGTGGTCTGGTATCCGACAGTACTTGGATTCGCAGCCGCCTCTATCGCATATATGATCGGAAAACCCGACTTGTCGCAGAATGGCTGGTTTGTAGGGGTGTTTTCTATTGCTATGTATTGGCTGGCTACCTGGTTGACCTTTAAGGGCACCTCGATTATTTCCCGGATTACCAGTCAGGGATTTTTATTAGGAACCGTATTGCCCGGAGTGGTCATTATCGTTATGGCGATTATTTGGATTGCAGGAGGTAATCCGATTGCTTTCGAACATGTCCCGGATACGGTTACTCAAGTGGTCAACGTAAATGCCGGGCATGTACATCCGCGTTTTTTCCCTCATATGACGGGGATCAGTGATATCGCTTTTTTGGCGGGTATTTTACTGTTGTTTGCCGGAGTCGAGGTACATGCCGTACATGTCCGGGAAATGAAAGAACCTCAAAAACAATTTCCTGCTGCCATGTTTTTAGCTGCCTTGATTTCTTTTGCCTTGTTCACTTTAGGTTCTCTGGCAGTAGCGATAGTTACTCCTTATGATCAGATCAACTTACAAGCCGGATTGTTCGTCAGTTTTCAGCAATTGTTCGGTCATTATCATATCGGGTGGTTGACTAATGTGATGGGATTGTTAGCGGCTTTCGGAGCTTTGGCCGGGGTTATGTCATGGATTTCCGGCCCTAGCCGTGGATTATTATGGACGGCTAACGATGGACAATTGCCTGATTTCCTGAAAAAAACCAATCGGAATGGGGTACAGACTCATATCCTTTTTATTCAGGGAGCTATTGTATCGGTTTTATCTTCCCTGTATATCATTATGGATGATGTCAGTGTGGCTTTCTTTTTGTTGAGTGCTTTGACGATCGGACTTTACCTCGTTATGTATATGATGATGTATGCTTCAGGAATAAAATTGCGGTATACTCAACCTGATCTGAAAAGAAGTTATAAAGTGCCCGGAGGTAAGATGGGCATGTGGCTGATTGCGGGAGTCGGTTTTCTGGCTGTCGCCTTTTCATTTATCGTTACCTTTTTTCCACCTTCGCAGTTGCCGGTCGGTAGTCCTGCCTTTTATACGGGGTTAGTAATTGTCGGTACGGTAGTATTTGTGGGCATTCCGATCCTTATCAGCACGGTTATGGCCAGGAGAAATCGGAAAGGACAGTAAAATTTACGGTTTTACCAACCGAGCAATTTGAGGATAAGTAATGTGTATTCCTTTCCGAGTATTTCCCGTAACCGTCTGTATGCACTTTTTTTCATTGATTTGACGGTGTTGACAGAGATATGCAGAAGATCTGCGATTTCAGTATTATTGTTGCCCTCCAAACCGAGCTGGATAATTTCCCGGGTTTGCGGGGGCAATTGGCTGATGGCGAAACTGAGTAAACGGAGTGTTTCCTGATAAGTAATTTCGTGAAGACAATTTTGCTCTTCTTCCTCTTCCCGTTGTGAAATATATTTTTGTGCGATCTGGGAATGTCGCAAATGATTAAGACAAAGGTTGTGTGCAGTCGTATAAGCGAAAGATTTGGCTTTTTCGATGGCGTAAAAATTTTCTCTCTTCTCGTATAAACGGACAAAAACATTCTGAGCTATATCCTGAGCTACAGGCTCTTCTCTTACATATTTTAAGGAGAAGAGATAGACAGGTTCATAGTAAGTATTGAAAAATAATTCAAATCTTTTATTGTTTAGAAGCATTTTATTTGCCGGTCGTTTATACTGATATTCGGAAACAAAAGTAATTTTTTTTTTCAGATGCGCACACCCACTTGTTGATTTTAAGTGTTTCAGTATAAAATACACATAGAAATGAGAGGGTTTGAAAATAGGTATGAACTTGCACATTTGATTAGCTGCCGGCTTATGGGGACTATTACTCCGGAAGAAGAGGAACGGTTTCAGAAGTGGTGGAAAGAATCGGAATCCCATGAAAAAGAATATGAGATTATATGTAAGCGTCTGATTGTTGATTTACGGAGAACGGAGCATCCGGATTTGCATAAAGCCTGGAAAGGAGTGTGGAGCAAACTTCCCCGTACGAGGAGGCTATTCTGGTCCTGGCATTCGGGGGCTGCTGTTTGTGCCGGAGTGATTCTGCTCCTGGGATTGGGGTGGATATTTCTACCGGCTGATGATTTGAATATATCTCGGTCGGGGAATGACCGGTGTGCGGGGACTGTGTTGATTCTCGGTAATGGAGAATTAATTGATTTGGGAAAGAGACAGGAAAGGGTGGTCGATGCTGGAAAGGGAACGAAAATCAGGATAGGGGAGAACGTGGTGAGTTACCAGACAGGAGAACAAGAAGAAGCTCCGATACAGGAAATGAATACGGTACGGGTCCCCCGGGGAAGTGAATACCGGCTGATACTGTCGGATGGAACGAAAGTATGGCTGAATGCTGAGTCGCAGCTGATTTATCCGGTCCGTTTCACAGGAGAAAACCGGGAAGTAATCATGAAAGGGGAGGCATGTTTTGAAGTGGCGAAAAAAGAAAAACAGCCGTTTGTCGTGAAAGTGGATGAAATAGAAGTGTTAGTGACGGGGACTTTATTCAATGTGGAGGCTTATCCCGAAACTAAAGAGGTAAAGATGACTTTGGTCGAAGGGCGGGTCGAGGTGAAGACAGAAGAGCACCGGCAACTGTTGAGCCCGGATGAACAGGCTCTTGTAGATAAGCAGGAAGGACAAATCCGGGTGAGAAAAGTGGTTGCTGAAGAGTATATCGGCTGGACCAGGGGAGAATTCCGTTTTACGCGGACAAGGCTGGAAGAAGTGATGACGAGGTTGGCACGCTGGTATGATGTAGAGGTATTTTTTGCAGTTCCGGACTTGAAGAATGCCCGTTTTACTCTGAATTTGGAACGCTATGACAATATAAATAAAATATTGTCGAAGATTGAAAAAACGGGACGTGTGCATTTCCGTATTCAGGGGCAGTGTATTATTGTGGAATAATAAAAACAGCGGAGTATAGTGGCATATACCCCGCCTTTAGTTATAAAACCCTTGCTCTACCGACATAGAGCAAAAAATTGTTATAAACTCTAACTACAAAAGTATGGAAAAAAAATCAAGAACAGGTGATTCCGTGTTCCTTAAATTACCACGGATGTTTTTAATCATGAAAACGGTATTTATCTCATTGGTGTGTACATTGAATGTACAGGCTAATGTGTTTTCCCAACACACGAAGTTCGATATCGCGATGAAAAATGTTACGGTATCGGAGGTTTTGTGTTATTTAGAAGAAATCAGCAAATACCGTTTTGTGTATGACAGCGATGCAATTGATCGCATGCAACGGGTGGATGTAGAGATGAAGGGAACGAAGTTGGAAACAGTGTTGGAAAGTATATTCGTGAAAAGTGGTTTTTCATTTGTCATAGAGGATGGGGTGGTGATCATCCGCGAGGCTGGAAAGAAACAGATAACGGCTGGAATACTCCCGCAATCCCGGAAAATTACCGGTCGGGTAAGGGATCATGGAGGCCATCCTTTACCTGGAGTGACCGTGGTTTTAAAAGGTACCTCTGTCGGAGTAGTGACGGATGTGGACGGTCACTTTAAAATGGATCTGCCGGCCGATCATGAAACTGTGCTGGTGTTTTCATTTGTCGGGATGAAAACTCAGGAAGTGTACTATAAAGGGGAAAAAGAATTGAATGTAGTGATGGAAGAAGAGGTGAAGCAAATGGACGAGGTAGTTGTGACCGGAATCTTCTCTAAATCGAAAGAAAGCTATACTGGTGCTGTGTCGGTGATTACGGAAAAGGAATTGAAAAGTTTCGGTAACCGAAACATACTGACCACTTTGCGCAATATCGATCCTTCTTTCAATATCCTGGAAAGCAACGAATGGGGTTCTAACCCGAACCGTTTACCGGAAGTACAGATCCGCGGAGCGGCCAATATGCCGGATATCGACCAGTTGCAAAGCGATACAAAAGCAGAATTGAACACGCCTTTGATTATCATGGACGGTTTTGAAATAACTTTAGAACGCATGATGGATTTGGATGATAGCGAGGTGGAGACGATCACTTTGCTGAAAGACGCTTCGGCAACTGCTATTTACGGTTCTCGTGGCGCAAACGGTGTGATTGTGATCACGACAAAAGAACCCGAACCTGGAAAACTGCGGTTTGCCTATACGGGAAGCCTGAATCTCGAAGTGCCGGATTTGAGCGATTATGATGTATTGAATGCCAGGGAAAAGCTGGATCTGGAACTTCGATCTGGCTATTATGACGGTGTCAGGGCTGAATATGAAGTGCAGTTGAAACAAAAATATAATGAAATTCTGCAACAGGTGGAGAGAGGGGTAAATACCTACTGGCTGTCCAAGCCCTTGCGTGTCGGCGTGGGGCATCGGCACAACATCAAGTTGGAAGGAGGAGATCCGAGTTTCCGCTATTCGGCAACAGTGCAGTATAACGACGTAGCCGGAGTTATGAAAGAATCGTTCCGCCGGACGTTCAATGGAGGGATCAACCTTTCTTACAAAACTTCCGACCTGATTTTCAGAAATCAGCTGACGATCGGTTTGAATAAAGCACAAGAGTCTCCCTATGGAACTTTCGATCAGTATGTAAAACTGAATCCCTATTGGACAGCAACGGATGAGAATGGTAATGTAAAACGTTTTTTTGATGAGGATTACAGCTACTGGGGAGGAAATAATCCTGCCAATCCTTTGTATAATGCTACGTTGAATACAAAAGAAACAAGCGATTATACTAATATTACCAATAATTTCTCGATCGAATGGAAACCGGTACAGGAATTTACCTTAAGGGGTACATTCGGTATTTATACTCAAACGAATAATTCAGACAAATACCTTCCCCCCGAACATACAGCGTTTGCTGATTATGCCGATGACGATTACTTCAGAAGAGGAACTTATGATTATACGACGAGCAGATCGTCGCGTTACAATTTTTCATTGACGGCCAATTATTCGAAAGTGTTTGCGGAAAAGCATATGATTTATGCCGGTCTGAATATGGATTTGGAAGACCAGAAATCACAGAGGTACAGTTTTTCTGTAGAAGGTTTTCCGAGTGGGGCGCTCGATTTTCTGGCAGTAGCTATGCAATATAAAGAAAATGGAAAACCGGGAGGTAGTGAATCCAAAAGTCGGCGTGTCGGTTTTGTCGGTAATGCCAGTTATTCTTTCGAGGACCGGTATTTTGTAGATGCTTCATTTCGGACAGACGGTTCTTCCCTGTATGGAGCAGACAAACGGTTTGCTCCTTTCTGGTCTGCCGGTATCGGCTGGTTCCGCATTTTATTTCTTTCAGAAATACCGTGTAAAAGCCGAAAGAATGGAGACCGTGCCGTAGACGGCATGATTTGGCCAGATCGATGACATTAACCAGCGGATGTAAAGTCTCTTGTCCTAGAAGTTCATTATACTGATGAATCGTGTCGAATTTTTGAATGGTATTCATGGCTGTTGTATTTTATTCGATACAAATTTAAATATTTTTTTATTGCCTGATTCATAGGATGTACCGGATCGGTAAAAATGGTAGGATAATCCGTAATTGGTGTACTCCCGACCTGTTTGTCTCCCGTATTTTTGTCATGTCGGAAAAACTTTATAATTTGGAAGATGAAAAAATATGAAGACTATAAAATTGAAGAACGGTATTGAAATGCCGGTTTTGGGTTTCGGAGTCTGTCAGGTGGCTTATTTCATTGCAACCAGGGCGGAGACGGAGCCGGAAAAGATCGAACGTACTTTCGGTTGTTTACGGGGTACGGCTTGTCTGGAAAATTCCTGCGGGAAAAGGGTGATCGCTGTCACCGGACTATGGCAAAAGGGAGAAATGAACGGTTTGCTTGATATGAAGCAGACCAATGAAATGGGTAAAGCGGTTTAAGGCCGGGAAAATAAGTCGGAGAAATATGGGTAAAAAAAGATTTCGTATGATGTGGGTGATTTTGAGTGTTATCGTTTTGTCGGCTCTAGTTGGAGTCGTATTTGTGAATATGCCGCAATTCGGTCGTTTACCCCGGGGAGAACGTTTGGCTAGAATCGAACGCTCGGCCCATTACCGGGATGGAGAATTTCGTAACTTACACGAAACGGTATTGATGACTTCCGGCAAAGGATTTTTTCAAAATTTGACGGGCTTTTTATTCAGGAAACAAGCAGGACTAAGGCCGGATAGTACTCTGCCTGTTATCAAAACCGATTTACAGACCTTGAACCTCTCAGAAGATCTGTTGGTTTGGTTCGGCCATTCTTCCTATCTGATCCAGATGGAGGGGAAACGTTTACTTGTCGATCCGGTATTTTGTACGGCTGCACCTGTTTCGTTCGTAAACAAACCTTTCAAAGGAACGGAGGTGTACCGGCCGGAAGATATGCCCGATATCGACTACCTGATCATTACCCACGATCATTGGGATCATTTGGATTACAACACAGTCAAAAAATTAAAAGACCGGATTGGAGCAGTGATTTGTCCGTTGGGTGTTGGCGAACATTTCGAATATTGGGGATTTGATAAAGAGCGTCTGATAGAACTTGACTGGAATGAAGACGCAAACCTCGCTCCGGGCTTTATGATACATTGTTTGCCTGCCCGTCATTTCTCCGGTCGCAGACTTACTGCCAACCAGTCACTTTGGGCTTCTTTCCTGCTAGAAGCTCCTTCACAAAAGATATACATTGGCGGAGACGGAGGATATGATACGCATTATGCAGAAATAGGCAATCGGTTCCCCGGCATCGACCTCGCAATTCTTGAAAACGGGCAATACAACGAAGAGTGGAGCTTAATTCATCTGATGCCCCAATATATGGCACAGACGGCCAGAGATTTAAAAGCGAAAAGAGTTCTGACCGTACATCATTCTAAATATGCGTTGGCCAAACATCGTTGGGATGAACCTCTCAAAAATGCAGAAGAGATGAAGAATAAAGATTCTCTGAATGTATTGATTCCGGAGATTGGAGAGGTCGTGGCATTAGAAAAATAGTGCTTTACCCAATCGGCTAAAGGTTTTCCCGTCTGTTATCAGTGAAATTGGTAAAACATTCTGTAATTTGTATAGTTGAAAAACAAATTTCCCTGATTAACTTTGCAAAGTTGAAATATAGATGGTTCAATCCTGACAGTTTTAGACATTTAGATATAACTACTATAAATTGAAAATTAATTAGTTTATGCTACGTACTATCAGACTTACAACCGCCATTGTGTGCTTTACACTTATTACCCTGCTCTTTCTCGACTTCACGGGTACATTGCACACATGGTTCGGATGGTTGGCGAAAATTCAATTTCTGCCGGCTTTATTAGCCTTGAACATAGGTGTCGTATTGTTTTTAGTTGTACTTACATTCCTGTTCGGACGTATCTACTGCTCTGTTATTTGTCCGTTGGGAGTGTTTCAGGACATTGTTTCGTGGGTATCCGGCAAACAAAAGAAAAACCGGTTCCGTTATTCACCAGCAATGAAATGGTTGCGGTATGGCGTTTTAGGAGTATTCATTATTATGATGGTTGCAGGATTGAACTCTTTGGCTATCTTGCTGGCACCGTATAGTGCTTATGGCCGGATAGCTTCCAGTCTTTTTGCACCGGTCTGGCAATGGGGAAACAACCTGTTGGCGTACTTCGCCGAACGAGTGGATAGTTATGCTTTTTATGAGGTAGATGTATGGATAAAGAGTCTTTCGACGATGCTGATTGCCATTGTTACCCTTGTTGTTCTTTTCATTCTGGCGTGGCGCAACGGACGAACCTATTGTAATACGATCTGCCCCGTAGGTACTGTATTAGGGTTTATATCCAAATATGCGATATTCAAACCGGTAATTGATACTTCCAAATGCAATAGTTGCGGTTTGTGTGCCCGCAATTGCAAAGCATCGTGTATTAATCCGAAAGCTCATGAAATAGATTATAGCCGTTGTGTGACTTGTATGGATTGCATCGGAAAGTGTAAGCATGGAGCCATTACATACACAAGACGGAAACCTAAGAACGAAATAGCTACGAGCGAAGATACGAAAGCAAAGTCTGTCACTACTGAACAGGTAGACAATGCCCGTCGTAGCTTCCTTTCAGCATCGGCCATTTTTGCAACAACTTCTGTACTGAAAGCACAAGAGAAAAAAGTAGACGGAGGATTGGCTACTATCGAAGATAAAAAGATTCCCCAAAGAGAAAACCCTATCTATCCTCCCGGTGCTTTAAGCGCACGCAATTTCACTCAACATTGCACAGCCTGCCAATTATGTGTCTCTGTTTGTCCCAACCAGGTATTGCGCCCATCGGACAACCTATTGACATTGATGCAACCGGAAATATCATACGAACGTGGATATT
>OGEG01001866.1_pt1 | contig 12437 bp, 8 predicted proteins | sample 1570621 | NCBI WGS metagenome assembly OGEG01 (sample SAMEA2582130, study PRJEB24529) | metagenome | biome: Human gut stool | place: China | collected 2011 | reverse complement strand
GATAAAGTATACGCCAGATGGCGGTCAGATTGTTTTTGAAGTAAAACAGGAGAAGAGTGACAGAAAAGGTTATATTCGTCTGATATCTGTCATTCAGGATAACGGAATAGGAATGACGAAGGAATACATGGAGAAAATGTATGATCGTTTTTCAAGGGCTGTGGATACCAGAGTGAATCAGGTTAGAGGAAGCGGATTGGGACTCTCTGTGGTAAAGGAACTAACAGTACTTATGGAGGGAACTATTACAGCGAAAAGCGCTGTTGGAGAGGGTACAGTCTTTACTGTCTCATTTGATGTTGAATATATAAAAGAAGCGAAAGAAAAAATATCAGCTAAACCAGAAAAAAAGTTTAATAAGCTTAAAAGGATACATCTGCTGGTGGCAGAAGATAATGATTTAAACTATGAAGTGGAACAGGAATTGCTTGGAATGTATGGAATCACATGTGAAAGGGCAGCAAATGGCGAGATTTGTGTAGATAAATTTCACAGAGCAGAACCAAAGACATATGACGCAATTCTCATGGATATGCAGATGCCCGTCATGGATGGAATAGATGCTGCAAAGCATATTCGCCAGATGGATTCAGAAAGTGCTGAAATTCCGATCATTGCTGTGACTGCCAATGCTTTTAAGAGTGATGAAGAACATTGTGCTGAAGCAGGAATGAATGCTCATCTTTCAAAGCCTTTTGATATAAATAAACTAATGGAAGTACTTACATCCCTGTTGGATTTAGAATATACGGAGAATGAAAATGTTCAATAAAGAAAAGCAAAGTGAAAATAATATCTTTTCACTGGATAATACAAAGTTAAATGAAAACTGTCAAAAAATCGTACAGGATGCAGTGAGCGAACTGAATATTGTTGGATTCATGACAGGATATTATGATGAAAATCTTACAATCACACAGGTCAGTTCACACATGTTGAAGAATCTGGGATATACGTTTGAAGAATTTCAAAAGAAAACATCAGGTTCTCTGAGAAATCTTTTCTACGGAGAAAACCAGACCTTTCTTGAATACGACAGGTTCCAACGTCTTCAAGGGTGTGGGGAAGGACAGATGCTGATGAGCGATGGCACACCTGTATTTGTCCGTATGTGCAAGAAAGATGCCATAGCAGATGATGGAAAGCAGGTATGGGTATTGTCTGTTCAGATTGACTGGATGCAGCAGAATCTGAAACTGATCAATAACGTGATCCATTCTGCGATGTGGCGTTTTGATTGTGACAAAAGCGGAAATATTAAGGAAGTGTACTGGAGTCATGAGTTTCGCACGATGCTTGGGTATCATGACATTCTTGATTTCCCAAATAAACTGGAATCGTGGTCAGATTTGTTACATCCAGAAGACAAGGAAGCAACACTTACACTGTTAGAGCAAGCAATTCAAGACAAAACAGATAGTGTGAAATATGACTGTGAATACCGCTTGAAGATGAAAGATGGTTCCTATCAATGGTTCCGGGCAAATGCCGAGACAACCAGACGTCTGGACGGAACAGTACGTCTTATTGTCGGTACATTCATAAATATTGACAAGAGAAAGCAGAGCGAGATGAAAGCACAGAGAAATGAGGCATTTCATCGCGCCTATACAGAGGGAAACATCTGCGAGTATTATGTAAATCTAAAGGATAATTCTTTTGAGTCACTAAAAGTAGAGGATTCCCTTCTGGAGATTTTTGAAAAGAGCCATACATGGGATGAACTGATTCAGGCATACCTGGATAATTATGTTGTTGATGAGGACAAGGAAGCGGTTTCTCATTTTTACAACCGTAATTTTATTGTTGAAAAACTGAGTGAAGGTTCAAAAGAAATCACTCTTGAATGCAGAATACGGATAAAAGGTGAGGAACGTTTGGTTCGCAATGTCCTTATGAGAGGAGAAAAAAATGACGGTTCCCGTTATGCAATGATTTTTGTCCGGGATATTACAGAAGCCAGAAAAGAAATGGAAAACATATTGGAGCTGACACGTAAGAATGATGCGATGGATCTGCTTCTTCAGGGAACAATGCGTCTGGTCAATCGTTTTGCTATGTGCAATCTGGAAGATGATACTTATAAGTTTTATAGTCTGCACGGAAAAAAGCCACCATACGATGCTTACGGAACATATCATGACCTGATCAGGAGGATTGCATCCCGCTATAAAGTGGTGGCAAAGGATGAAACGATTGACAAAGTGATTTCAGCAGATCATATCCGTGGCATGATTAGAAGCATGGATGATATTTATAAGCTGGAATATTGTACGGAAGATGAAAAGAATTTTAAGAGCATGGCTTTCATTCCTTTGTCTTGGAAAGACGGAGTACTTGAAAAGGTGCTGTTGATCTCACAGGATACCACTCAGGAAAAACTTGCGGAGATAGAATCGAGGATTGCTTTGAAGGAAGCTTATGAAGCGGCTAACAAGGCAAACAGGTCAAAGACAGAATTTTTATCAAATATGTCTCATGATATTCGAACTCCAATGAATGCAATCGTTGGTATGACAGCCATTGCCGGAGCAAATATTGATCATCCGGATCGTGTGATCGATTGCCTTGGAAAAATAACCAAGTCGAGTCGTCATCTGCTTGGTTTGATTAATGAAGTACTGGATATGTCACGCATTGAAAATGGAAAGATCGAACTGACGGAAGAAGACTTTAATCTGGATGAACTGGTAGATAACTTGATCGCAATGACACGTTCCGAGATTGAAGCTCACCATCATAATTTTGAAGTACGGCTCAACAAAATTGAACATGAATATGTAAGAGGAGACAGTTTAAGAGTACAACAGGTATTTACTAATATTATGAGTAATGCCATCAAATATACCCCGGATGGCGGCAGGATACTGTTTTCTATTACGGAAAAGCCTACCACTTCCCTGGATATAGGATGCTATGAGTTTGTGATTCAAGACAACGGCATGGGAATGAGCGAGGAATTTCAAAAGGTTATGTTTGACCCGTTTACTCGTGAAGATGATAAACGCATCAGCGAAATCCAAGGAACCGGTTTGGGAATGGCAATCACAAGAAATATCGTCAATATGATGAATGGAAACATTAAGGTAGAAAGCAAGCTGGGAAAGGGAAGCAGATTTACCGTTACTATTTTCCTTCGTCTGCGAGATGAAAAGTCAGAGACTATTGATGAACTGGTCAATTTGCCCGTGCTGGTTGTGGATGATGATAAGACATGCTGTGAAGGAACAGTGGCTACTCTTAATGAGATTGGAATCGACGGAGAGTGGGTACTGTCAGGAAAAGAGGCAGTAGAGCGTGCGGTGAAACGTCATGAGAATGGCAATGATTATTTTGTATATATTATTGACTGGCAGATGCCGGGAATGGATGGAATTGAAACAACAAGGCAGATACGCCAAAAGATAGGACCTGATGTTTCTGTCATTGTTCTGACGTCCTATGATTATACAAAAATCGAAGAAGAAGCCAAAGCAGCAGGAGTAGATGAATTCATTTCAAAACCGTTGTTCCGCTCAAGACTTACCGCAGCACTGCAAAAAATAATATCCGGAAAGCCGAGTCAGGATGCAAGAGATTACCTGAAAAATATCGCTGCAAGTGATTATACAGGAAAGAAAATCCTTTTGGTGGAAGATAATGAACTGAACAGAGAAGTTGCAGCTGAGATCATAGGTATGACAGGTGCTGAGATTGAAACGGCTGTAAATGGAAAAGAAGCTGTAGATAAGGTAGCAGATCATCCAAATGGATATTATGATTTGGTCTTTATGGATGTGCAGATGCCGATTATGAATGGGTATGAGGCGGCTACAGCTATCCGTTCCCTGCCTAAACACAAAGGTGAGCTGTTGCCAATCGTTGCAATGACGGCAAATGCATTTACGGAGGATGTGATACTTGCAAAGAGTGCAGGAATGAATGAGCATATTGCGAAACCTCTTGATATGGAAAAATTGAACAGAATGTTGCACGAATGGATGTAAGCCACGATAATAAAAAAATCAACTTTCAGATGATATTGGAAGTACGCTGGCAAAATCAGCACCGTTGCTGATGTGCACCCTTTCCGTACTGTTTGCCTATAAAGTTGGACTGTTTAACATCGGAGCATCTGGTCAGTATGCGGTGGGCGCAGGTTTTGCCCTGTATTTTGCCATTCATTTTAATGCACCGTGGTGGTTGTGTCTGCTTCTTGCAATGCTTGGCGCTGGCAGGTCTTGGCGCTGGATTCTTATATTTAAGTGGAATTGAGCAGTGGTCCTGTGCACAGACTGCCGTTCCAAACATGGGATTCAACGGAATCGCAGCAGCGTTCCTTGGTGGTATCCATCCGATTGGTGCGATTTTTTCCTCTTTCTTTATTCAGCATATTACAAGCGGTGGCGCATATGTTGATAAGATGGTTTACTGTTCTCAGATTTCGGATCTGATCGCAGCAATTATTATTTACTTCTGTGGATTTGTACTGTTCTTCAAACACTGCATGAACCGCAGATTTCAGAAGGCAGAAGAAAAAAGAGCGAAAGCGGAACAGCAGGCAGCCGATGCCGTCTCTTATGATGAAGCCGTAGCAGCACTGAAAGCACAGAAGTTTGTATTGGAAGCCAATCAGGTGATGTTCCGCAACGGACAAACCGCCTTTGTTACATCCAATACCAACTTTGTATTGGTGAATCAGGGACGCGGTACTGTACAAGTAGCTTTCAACACTGTTTATCCCGGTCCCAACGGTATTGGCGGAGTAACCGTAGACGGAACTGTATCGGATATACAAACAACCACCGACAAGCGCGGTAACATAAATTGCAATTTCAGCATTCAAGGTATTGGCATCTCCGCCCAGATATTCCTTACGCTGACTAACGGCGGTAACAATGCAACCGTTACCATCAGCCCGAACTTCAACTCCAACACCATGACTTTAAGCGGCAGCTTGCTGCCGTTAAACCAGTCGAATATCTTTAAAGGACGTTCTTGGTAAACCCATTACAATATATATATTCTCAACCCCGCTGCAAATCACTTAAAAAGTGTACATTTGCAGCGGAGTTTTTTTATATCTATTCATCATGAGAGAATTTATCATCGCAGACAATCAAGACATAACCAAAGCAGGGATGATGTTTCTGTTGAGCCAACAAAAAGACACTGCCCTGCTACTGGAAGCCGATAATAAAGCGGAACTGATACAACAGTTGCGATTGCATCCCGGAGCGGTGGTAATACTGGACTATACATTGTTTGACTTCACCGGCTCCGACGAGTTGATTGTATTGCACGAACGCTTCAAGGAAGCCGACTGGCTACTGTTCTCTGACGAATTGAGTGTCGGCTTTCTACGACAAGTACTATTCAGCAGCATGGCCTTCGGGGTAGTGTTGAAGGACAACTCCAAGGAAGAGATACTCACCGCCCTGCAATGCGCCTCGCGCAAAGAGCGTTTCATATGCAATCATGTCAGCAACCTGCTACTGGCAAGAGACAATCGGCCTCCTACTCCCCACTCCGTGCAAGATGCCTTACTGACACCTGCAGAACGGAGTATCCTGAAAGAGATTGCATTAGGAAAAACTACCAAAGAGATTGCAGCCGAAAGAAACCTCAGTTTTCATACCGTGAACAGCCATCGAAAAAACATTTTCAGGAAACTGAGTGTAAACAATGCCCACGAAGCTACCAAGTATGCTATGAAAGCGGGCATTGTAGATTTGGTGGAATACTATATCTGATTTCTCCGCTTCCGATACACAATCCGGAAGCCTCATCATATATAACGCCGAATTGCCCCGGAGCTATGCCTTGTAACTTCTCTTCGGAAACGACATGATAACCGACCTCATCCTGCGCCAGCCTACCCTTGATAAATTCGGGTGTGTGGCGTATCTTAAACGTAATCGGAATTTCCCCCTTGATGCCTTTCCATGGGTTTTCCGTAATAAAATGAAAATCCTGCATACTGAACTCATGCCCGTATTGCAGTTCCGTATCATATCCGCGCGATACATAAATCACATTCTCATCCGTATCTTTACAAACCACGAACCAAGGACCTCCACTCAATCCCAACCCCTTACGTTGACCGATAGTATGAAACCAGTAGCCGTGATGTACCCCCAGTACCTTTCCCGTTTCCAATTCAACAACCCTACCTTCTTTTTCGCCCAGAAACCGGCGGACAAAGTCGTTATAATTAATCTTTCCCAAGAAACAGATGCCTTGGCTGTCCCGTCTGCGAGCACTGGATAACTTAGCTTTCAAAGCGATGTCACGCACTTCCTGTTTCATCAGTCCACCCAATGGAAACATCAGTTTGGAAACTTGCAAATAGTCTATCTGTGCAAGAAAGTCTGTCTGGTCCTTCACCGGGTCGAGGGCAGTGCCCAGCCAAGTTTTTCCATTCAGCATAACGGTAGTGGCATAGTGCCCGGTTGCCGTAAAATCAAAATTCTTGCCGACCTGTTGCTCAAAGCAACCGAATTTTATGAGCTTGTTACACATCACATCCGGGTTCGGAGTGAACCCGCGGCGTACCTTCTCAATGGCATAAGCGGCCACATTATCCCAATATTCCCGATGTAAATCTACCACTTCCAGCGAAAGTCCGTAACGATGGGCAACAGCGGAAGCCATTTCCAAATCTTCCTCTGCCGAACAGTCCATATAGTCGGTATCATCCTTCCCTATTTTTATGTAAAACAATGAAGGACGATGGCCTTGCTCACAAAGGAGATGTACAGCAACGGAGCTGTCTACACCCCCGGATAATAGAACGGCAATATTCATATTTATAATATATCTAAATTTTCCCCAATGCCTGCGACAAATCATCCAACAAGTCGTCTATGTGCTCCGTTCCAATGGAAAGACGTATTGTTCCCGGCTTGATGCCTTGCTCAGCCAGTTCCTGTTTGTTTAATTGTGAGTGGGTGGTAGTAGCCGGATGTATGACAAGTGACTTTACATCTGCCACATTGGCCAATAATGAGAATATCTGTAAGCTGTCTATAAATGCCTGAGCCTCTTTCTCTCCACCCTTTACCTCGAAGGTAAAGATAGAACCTGCTCCTTTTGGGAAATACTTCCGGTACAACGCATGGTCTGGATGATTCGGTAAAGACGGATGATTCACGGCTGCCACTTTAGGATGCTTCTTCAGGAATTCCACAACTCTCAGCGCATTCTCCACATGGCGTTCCACACGCAAAGAGAGAGTTTCCAGGCCTTGCAAAAGAATAAACGCATTGAACGGGCTGATAGCTGCACCCGTATCACGCAACAACACCGCACGAATACGGGCAACATACGCAGCTGCCCCTGCCGCATCAACAAAACGTACGCCATGATAACTGGAATCGGGTTCTGTCAGTTGCGGAAATTTACCGGAAGCCACCCAATCGAACTTACCGCTATCTACAATGACACCACCCAAAGAAGTACCATGTCCGCCAATGAACTTCGTAGCGGAATGTACCACAATATCAGCCCCGTGTTCGATAGGGCGAACCAAATAGGGGGTACCGAAAGTGTTGTCGATAATCAAAGGTATTTTATGGCGGTGAGCGATTTCGGCAACTGCATCAATATCGATGATATTCGAGTTAGGATTGCCCAATGTCTCCAAAAATACAGCTTTTGTATTTTCCTGAATAGCTTTCTCAAAATTGGATAAATCGTTCGGATCTACGAAAGTAGTCTTAACACCGTAAGCGGGCAATGTATGTGCCAGCAAATTATACGTTCCGCCATATATTGTCTTGGCAGCTACGATGTGGTCGCCCGCACACGTAATATTTTCAAAAGCATAAGTCACAGCCGCAGCACCGGAAGCAACTGCCAGTCCCGCGACACCGCCCTCAAGGGCTGCAACACGTTGCTCAAATACTCCTTGTGTGGAGTTTGTCAATCGGCCATAGATATTGCCCGAATCTTGTAGACCAAAGCGGGCGGCAGCATGGGCCGAGTTACGGAACACGTACGAAGTAGTCTGATAGATAGGCACGGCACGTGCATCTGTCGCCGGGTCCGGCTGTTCCTGTCCTACATGGAGTTGTAGCGTCTCAAAATGTAATTTCTTTGTTTCCATTATCATTTGTATTTTAGGTGAATAGGATTTTCCTCACTTGAATGTTGCAAAGATAGAGGGATATAACCAAGCGACCTATGACACATGATAGGGAATTTTATACCATATTTGTGGTAGATAAAAGAACTATTCGCTATTTTTGTGGGCGAAAACCAAATGATATAGAGACTGATGAAGAGAAGGAAGTTGTTACTTTTCCCCCTACTGGGATTCCTTACGCTGACAAGCCTGTTCTCCTGCGGAGAGAATCGCTGGAAGGAATACTATCCGTTGACGGGACGCGATCTGTGGATGGACAGCCTGATGCGGGAAGTTTATCTGTGGTATGAAGATATTCCTCCTTCCAAGAACCTGAACTATTTTCAAGAACCGGAGGATTTCCTGAAAAGTATCTTGTCGGGAAATGATAAAGGTTTCTCTACCGTGGACTCTATCATAGATGCTCCCCTGCCAAGTTATGGTTTCGACTATACTTTATATAAGGTGGCTACCAGCGACACTACTTACAATGCACTTGTCTCTTACGTAGCCAAGAATTCTCCGGCAGAGGAAGCCGGGCTGCAACGCGGCAACTGGATTATGCTCATAGACGGCGACTCCATTACCAAGAATACGGAAGAACGGCTTACAGATGGCGGTGTACGGACGCTGCGTGTCGGAAAGTATGTGATGGTCAAGGAGGAAGGTGGCGAAGACAAGGAAACCGGAGATAAAGAAGAAACGGAAGAAGATAAAAGTGTAGGAGTGATACAGGAAATCGGGGATATCACATTGCCGGGTGTCCGTAGTGTAACAGAACCTGCCATTTATACAACAAAGTTTGTGCAGCTCGAAGGTACCGACCACAAAATAGCCTATCTGGCATACAACTCTTTCAGTGCCGGCACTGCGGAAAACAAGGAGAAATACAACAACGAATTACGTGCCTTTTCACAAAAGTGCAGGCAAGCTGATGTCAATAATTTTATACTCGACCTCCGCTACAATCCCGGTGGAGAGATGGAGTGCGTACAACTCCTTGCGGACATACTTGTACCCGCCGATAAGCTGGAAAGCCCTTTCGCTTTCTTGCAATACAATGACAAACAAAGTGCCAAGAACCGTGATTTGATACTGGATTCCCAACTTCTGCAGGGAGGAACCAATCTTAATCTATCCAAAGTTTATATCATCACCGGTAGCACTACCGCCGGCGCTGCGGAGATGCTTATCAACTGCCTGAAGCCCTATATGACGGTAGTCCTTATCGGACAAACAACCAAAGGAGAATATGTAGCTACTGAAAACTATATCAACCCCAAGTATCCTTGGGCATTACGTCCGGTAGTATGCGAGGTTTTTAACTCGAAAGGTGAAGCCGATTACAGTGCGGGGTTCAAACCCGATATCCCTATCAACGAAGCATCTTACCTACAATACTATCTTCCCTTAGGCGATTTTAATGAAATATTGCTCAATACCGCAATAGGAGTTATTGCAGGCGTTATTGAAATTCCGAAATCCCAAACAAATGCAATTGTCGTTAAGAGTTTCACCACTCAAAAGAATGTTCGCAAGGGATTGATTATTAAATAATGGAAGCAATGAAGAAACTTATCTTTACATTATTAGTTGCACTCACAGTAATAACAGCTTGTGAAGATAACGACACTCCCGCCAACAACGGGAAGCGTCTGCCCATACCTTTTTCTAAAATCCAGTTATCGGAGAACAGCCCCTATGAGGCAGGAGTACCTACGGTAACCACTACCCAAACCTACTCATATGCCCAAGGGCAACTGACCGACTTCACCACCGTACAAAGTTATACCGTTCAGGGTGAACAAATGAAAATAGAAAATACGACATCGGTAGCCTATAACGAACACGAAGCCGTAGTGACAGACGACTCCGGCAATGTATCCACCTATCTTCTTAATGATAAAGGATATGCCACCCAATGCACACGCCAAGAGGTAAGTACAATCCGCACTTATACTTTTTCTTACTTCATCAGCCCGGAAGGTAAACACTATTTAGAGAATATAACCGAAAGTGTGAATGGTAAAGTATACGCCTTTATCGACATGGATTACAGTAATTACCAAGCACTGCGTGTTACACAAAAAGTAGATACTTACGAACAGGCCTATACAGCCACCACTCCGTCAAATAATGGAATAGCCAACCAATCGGAAGTTCCTTGCGTGTTTTTTGAAGGTTTATATCCGCTTTCACTGCACTCTGCCGCTTTATATGGGAAATTGCTGGGAGAGCCTTTCGGCATCTTAATAGACCAGGTTATTCCTGACGGGAACACAGCGAGTAAAGAAGTCACAAAGTATACCTACTCTTTCGATAAACGAAACATTATAACTTCCTGCAAAGAGGTAATAAACAGTTACGGTACGAATTATATCCGTACCGTAAACTATGTTATCGAATAATTATTTAAGTAAATGTGCATAATTAGTTTATACTATCTTGATATAAATTAATTCTCAACATTTACTTATTGAAGTACTTACTGAAGAACAATATCTGGTAGTCTATGGAGTTATTCCAATAAGTCCCTGTATGCCCGCCCGGGCGAGTGATGAAATCGTGGTCTATTTTGTATGCCAATAAACGTTTGTGCAATTCCTTGTTTACTTCAAGGAAGAAATCGCTTTCGCCGCAATCAATAATCAGAGCCAAGTCACCATTCTTTAGTTTATCAACTTGATTAATAACTGTATGGCTATTCCAAATCTCCTCGTTTGCAGTAAGTTCACCCAGCTGTTTCTTCATCTCCCAATTATTGGGGAACGGGCGAATGTCCACTCCGCCGCTTGTACTTCCTGCCGCTCCGAACACGTCTTTATGACGGATAGCATTCCACAATGCTCCATGTCCGCCCATACTCAAACCGGTAATGGCACGTCCCCGTTTCTCCGGAACCGTGGCATAGTGCGTATCCGTATAGTTCACCAGTTCCGAAGAAATAAAGGTTTCATAACGATAGGAAGAGTTCTTGGGGCTATCCCAGTACCAACTGTTTTTCCCGTCAGGGCATACAAAGATAATGCCTTTCTCATCAGCTATTTGAGATAACTCCGGTCTTATCCCAATCCATGTACCTGCATTGCCTCCATAACCATGCAACAAATACACAGCCGGACAAGCCTGAGGCTTCTTTGCAACAGCCCTATCCGGAAGGATATAAACCACCTTTACGTCCTTGTCCATCGAGGGACTTTTTACGAACACTGTATCTACACGTGCGGCCTGCACACCAATAGCCACCACTTGCAGCAAGAATACGAATAGAAAATGTCTGCTTTTCATGTTAATTTGTTTAATCTTCTTAAGAGACAGCAATATTAACAATAAATATTTGAAAAACATTACCTTTGTGCACAAACAATTTGTAATCCAAACATGGAATTCATTATTATTCTATTTTTACTTATCTTGAATGGCATCTTTGCCATGTATGAAATCGCATTAGTATCTTCAAGCAAAGCACGCTTAGAAACCCTCGTAGGAAAAGGTAATAAAAGTGCGAAAGGCGTTCTGAAACAATTGGAAGAACCGGAAAAGTTTCTCTCCACCATCCAAATCGGTATTACACTGATTGGCATTATATCCGGTGCTTACGGCGGTGTAGCCATAGCCGACGACGTAGTTCCGCTGTTTGCAATGATTCCCGGTCTGGAATTATATGCCAAAGACCTTGCAATGATTACTACCGTAGCCGTTATTACCTACTTGTCACTCATTATCGGAGAACTGGTTCCCAAATCAATAGCATTAAACAACCCGGAACGTTATGCTACCCTGCTCAGTCCCTTTATGATTGTGCTCACTAAGGTATCCTATCCGTTTGTATGTCTCCTCAGCGCTTCTACCAAACTGACAAACAAGCTCATCGGCATGAAAGAAGGAGAAGAACGGCAAATGACCCAAGAAGAATTGAAAATGATTCTGCATCAAAGTTCCGAACAAGGTGTTATCGACAAGGATGAAACAGAAATGCTGCGTGATGTTTTCCGTTTCTCGGACAAAAGAGCCAATGACCTGATGACACATCGACGCGATGTAATAGTACTGCATCCCACCGACACACAAGAAGAGGTGTTACGGATTATTCATGAAGAACATTTCAGCAAATATTTGTTGGTGGAAAGCGGTAAGGATGAAATCATAGGAGTGGTTTCCGTAAAAGACATTATCTTGATGTTGGGCGGCGAACAACCGTTCAACCTGCGTAACATCGCCCGTCCACCCCTGTTTATTCCTGAAAGTTTATATGCCAAGAAAGTTTTAGAGCTCTTCAAGAAGAACAAAAACAAGTTCGGAGTTGTTGTAGACGAGTATGGAAATACAGAAG
>OGEG01001859.1_pt1 | contig 12481 bp, 10 predicted proteins | sample 1570621 | NCBI WGS metagenome assembly OGEG01 (sample SAMEA2582130, study PRJEB24529) | metagenome | biome: Human gut stool | place: China | collected 2011 | reverse complement strand
AATATTGTTTTTCAATCAGTTATAAAATACGTATTTTTTGAGTGACGAAGTCAGGAGATTCTCAGTTCCTCGACTTTTTCTGTCCCCCTTAGAAAATTTTTCTGCATAAGAAAGATCCTTGTTGCTCATCTTAAAAAGAAACAAAGGTTTCTTCTCCCTATTATTAGCTTCTTCTATTGCTGCCGTAGCAACAGGGAAATAGCCGAATGATTCGGATGGCAAATTAATTATTTCATCAATCAATTTGTCAATATCCAAGTTTGTTTGAGTGGTCAACTCTATTGCAGCGGGTACACGAATCAAAGAAGCCAATGTTGCAAGAATATGCTGCTTCATACTCTTGTAAGCATCAACAACATTATTGTCATTCATCAAAATTTGATAAAAATTAGCATAATCCTGCTTTAAGCGCTTGAGATATGTTGGCACTTTCTCATTATCTTTAGGAACCAGTTTCTTCTCCAAATGTAGTTTTGTTACAGCATCATTAAATGCAGAAAGCACAGCATTCGAATCTTCTCCATAGTTTCCTATATAGCTGTTTCCTAGTAAAGTGTTAGGCTTCAGGTTATAGTAATCTAATCTCTCATACATGCCATCTTCATAACAGATAGTTTCATCACGACGAAACAGCTTAGCATCTGCAGAGATACCCAAATAAAAATCATATTCACCAATTTCATTCTTCTTTCTGAAGATATAGCCTCCATATTGGGTTCCATTGTCATATTCAGTTTGGCTATCACTCCATCCAGATAATAACTTTCCGTTATTCTCAAAATATAGCTTTATCTTCTCTGGGTTATATATCTTACGAGATAGCCAATTGCGTACCTTATCATAAAGCGGTGTAATGATGTTGAGTTCATCCCACACTTTACGAAGTTTTACATCAAACTCATTGTCTTTATCTGCTTCATCACCATGACCTAATAAAGGCTTGATAAAGCGTTGTAATCCCTTATAAGCTTCGAGCAACTTTTGAACGACTGCAGTATCTGAGTCAGACTGGGCTATTTCACCATGTTCCGCAGAGAAGAGATACGATATAGCACTATAAGCACCATCAATTTGCTTAAAGAAATCATCATTACTTTTTCCACCTTCACGACAATAGGATCCCAACAGCCTATAGTATTCATTAATAGTGATGTGCTCTTTTGTATCGACTAATCGATTAAGATAAGCAATAGAAAAGCTACCCTCTTTTTTGTACAATTTATCTATACGCTCATCATACAAATTAGGATTTTCTCTTTGCTTCTTTGTAGCAGGATTCTTTCTTTGCAGTTGGTCTTTGATTGCCAAAGTATAAGTGTCATAATATCCAAATATTTGCTGTGAAATAGAGGTCAACCCTGAATCTTTTGCAATGTAAATATGCTCAAGGTCAAAATTATCTATATTGAGCAATAAGTTGCGAAGACTATCATCATCATCACCTACTAAAACTTCTTTCAAAGATTCGTAAGTTGCTTTTATGGCAGTCAGCATCTCTTCATCACTTTCAAAACGTTCAGGTAACCATGACGGAGTAACTCTATCACTCAAAATCATTTTATGTATTTTTTTGAGCAATGGAATGCGAATATTTTTGTGCTGTTGCTTATAGAGGTTTACAGCTTTATTGACTGCCCCTACAATATAGTTATAGTTATCTATCTTTTTTTGAGTAAGTGTGTTGTTGAAATAGTCAATCTGGAAAAGATCAGCCAGATGCTTTCCGTTAAGAGTATCAGTAAATTCTGCCTCTATACTGGAAAAGTACTCATTTACTCTTGTCTCAGAAATTTTATTAAAGGATGCTATATTATCAAGAAACATCGGCAAATTCTCATGAATAAGTCGATAAGCTATAGTACCAGACTTGGCATCGCCAGAATATAAATTCTTACGATTATTATTAAATGCATCAAAATAAGTGGTAAATTTGCTAAATTTGTTCACCACATTCTTCTCTTCCTCACTTACAAAATCAGGAAGATAATCCTTAATAAGGTTTTTCTTGAATAAACCAGTAAACAAGTGATTCTTTTTGAAAGCTTCTGTTATCTGATTACGCATTTTAGTCTTGACTTCATCAAAATCTTTTGTATTTCTATTAGAGTTTTCTGCCAATGATACATATTCCTCTAAATCTTCTTTTTTGATTTCAACACTGTTAAGACACTTGTCTATAAAATCCTTATGATAACGATCGATAATGTCCTTTACTATTTTGTAATCTTCTGCACGCTGATCATCCTGCTCAATAAGCTTTTTAGACTCAATGAGTTGTTGAGTTTTACCAACTGGCTTTAATTCTAACCCAATAGTTTTAGTTAAAGAATATAAGCCTGTAAGTTCTTTAATTTCTTTCATATGCTTATTTTTTACATTATTTTATATTATTTTGTTTCATTCTTGCCTCCACTCTCTTCTCCCTTCCGATAGTCTCAGGGAAACTATAAATTCCCCAACCTTCTTCTTGGCTATTCTTATTTATCCGCTCGTCATACCACCAATTGTAATGCTCACGAGATATCATACGTATATCCCATGCGGCGTGTACTTGTGCTGCAATTGAGACACCATATAGTTCTTTTAGGTCAATCATTTCTTCAAGAGTGAGTTGCTCACGATGTTCACTTCCCATTTCTTCGATAAATGTCTGTTTTGGGAAGAGAAAGAAATTGGCGAATTTGTTGCACATCTTTTCAACGTTGCAGTCGTCGGAGAAATGCAGCAGGATATGGGCAAGTTCATGGCAAGCCGTAAATCGAAGTCGTTCGATAGTCGTTTTTTGTGGACGCATATCGACAACTATCAGTGGATGGGTTTCGTCGGCAAACGTGCTAAGTCCCCAAATTTCATCAGGCAGTTCAGCTGAAAGAATCTTAACACCCTTTCTCTCCATGAGTCTTAACACAGCAGGCAAAGGACCACTACCACACTTCCAAGCCTCACGCAAATGGTCGGCAGCAAGTATAATATCGTCAAGAGTAGAAACTTTTATGTCGGCCAGTGGGTTAGAGAAAACAGACTTCAATCCAATCTTCTTCTCCATGAGCAGATAGCGTTCAGCCCAATAACTCAACATTGCTTCAAGCTGATGCAAATCCTCCTCTGACAGCATATTATCTCCAGTAGAACGAAGCATTGGCATATCTATTTTTGTTGATTTGCCATAGAAAAAAGATTCGTTTACACCAAGTGTTTCAGCAAGTGCCTTTACCATGTCTGGTTTAGGTTGCATTACACCTCGTTCATAATTATAAATGCTTTGACGAGTGACACGAACATTGGCAGCCTTAGTCAATTGGTCAAGACTATAGCCACACATTTTTCGTGCTTCTCGCAGCCGTATTGGAATAAAAGATATTTTCATTGGTTTTTTGTTTACAAAGATATATAAAATATCGTATTGTGTAAATAAAACAAGCGTGATTAACATATATTTAATCATGTGATTCGTTTTGTGTTGTCTTCGGTTTGCATTATCTTTGCAGAAAGAAAAATAATATTATGGAGAAACAAACAAGATATAGCGAACTACTCTCTCAGATTGAAGTGTTCGCCAATGCGGATGATAATGCAATAAGTGTGCTGGCGAATTGTGCAGCTGTGATGAAGATGTTGTTCCCGAAGGAATACTTCTGGGTCGGCTTCTATATAGTGGAAGGCGGTGAACTGATACTCGGTCCGTTTCAGGGCACACCGGCATGTACACGTATCAAGTTCGGGCGCGGTGTCTGTGGCACGGCATGGAAGGAGCAGCGCACACTTGTTGTTGAGGATGTCGAGAAGTTCCCTGGTCATATAGCCTGCTCGTCGCTCTCCCGATCGGAGATTGTCGTTCCATTGAAGCACAATGGAGTGGTGGTTGGCGAAATAGACATCGACAGCACAGAATTGGCAACATTCGACGACGTGGATAGACAGTTTCTTGAGCATGCGGCAGAGATGATTGCGCCTTATATGGCGAAGCTCGCCATACCTTTATGAATCTATAGTGTGCGTGGGTATGGCAAGAATGCCATACCCTCCTATAATGCTGCATAAGTATGGCGAGAAAATTCTGTTTTATATAGATCTTAGGGTTTAAAAGCAGAAAAATGTAAGTTTGTAGTTAAAAAGTTGCGTGATTGTTTGGTGGTTTCAAAACTAATACGTACCTTTGCAACCGCTTACAGAGCAATACGGGTAAGTCTTGCACGGCCAGCTCCCTTCGAACCCTCCAGGACGGGAACGTAGCAAAGGTAGTTGGTTGTAGCGGCGCGATGTAAGTAGCTTGCCCACCCGCCTCTTTAGCTCAGTTGGCCAGAGCACGTGATTTGTAATCTCGGGGTCGTTGGTTCGAATCCGACAAGAGGCTCAAAATGATGACGAGACAAGACTTTAAGTTTTGTCTCGTTTTTTTGTATTTGCATATTTGAGGTGTTACACGGTTGCGCCTCGGATGCAATGTGATAGTAAAACATGATGCGGTGGAGCTTGTCACTTCTGCTGCGTTTAAAAAAGAAATAATTATGGAAAAGATTGACATTACGACACTCAACGATAATGTGTTCACTACTATTGGTAAGGAGTGGATGCTCGTTGCTGCAGGCAACGAAGAGAAGTTCAATATGATGACAGCCTCTTGGGGCTGCCTTGGCTGGTTGTGGAACCGCCCAGTGGCTATTGTGTACATCCGTCCGGAGCGTTACACCCACGAGTTCATTGAGGCTAACGACACGATGAACCTTGTTTTTCTCGGCAACTCGGAGGAGGCACGCAAGGCGTATGCGTTCTGCGGTGCTAAGTCGGGCAGAGACTTCGATAAGGCGAAGGAGGCCCATCTCACACCCGTTGCAACCGAGAACGGCTGCGTTACATTCGACGAAGCACGCCTCACACTCACCTGTCGCAAGCTGTACAAAACGCAGATTCGTCCGGAGGAGATGCTCGACAAGTCGATAGAGCAGTGGTACGGCGAGAAGGGCGGCTTGCACGACGTGTATGTGGTGGAGATTCTTGACGCTTACAAAAAGTAATGCGCTAATAAGCAAAACCATTCTATATACATAATATTATATCGTACGGGTCAATTAACATTCAAACCGAACTTTGATGACAGAGAAAATAGATAAGTATAAGGTTCAGGCAGCTTTGGTGCGCTCGTTCTTCGATGCCTTCTCGCATGGCGTGATAGAGAGTCAGGTGGAAGACCGGAAGGAGAAGACGACACCGCAATCGGTGAAGAAGCTGATGTTGGAGCATTACGAGCACATCGCACCCGCATTCTTCGACACCATGTTCTTCCCGTTGGCAGCCATGAACTACAAGTACGAGGACATTGCGGCACTGGCTCGCGAAGCGCAGCAGCGTGGCGACGACATGATGGCGCTTGTGCGCACGGCGTGTGGCGACGAGGCGTACTATAACGCTATGGTTGAGGAGTACAAACGCAACTTCTCGATGCTGCTTGCAGGCAAATATCTCTCAAATGCCGACCATCTTGAGGGCTATGTGCGTAAGGCGAAGGAGGAGACGGAAGCATCGGTAGACTCCGACCGTGCTATCGAACTGACCGTGCGTGTCGTGATGTTCGCATACGTTTGCGGTCTGAGTCAGACGGGGGAGGGTGCACGTTTTGATAGATCGGCGCACTTGGGACAAGTGCACCCCCTTGGGGAGGATGCACGTTTTGATCGATCGGCGCACTTGGGACAAGTGCACCCCCTACGTGGGGCTACGCTCTTCCGTTTGATGCTCGACGCGATGAATATCCTGCTGCTCGATAAGGCTGTGGATTTTGCTGACGCAGAGGCAGCCGACCTTGCTTCGCTCTTTTTGAAGGTTTGTCAGACGCAGCATAACTTCACGGTTATGACCGACGAGATGGATCGTACATACTCTGAATTAATGAAGGAATAATAACATATACTATGACACAGATTCCGGTTTTGCTGCTCACAGGTTATCTGGGCAGCGGTAAGACAACATTATTAAATCGCATCCTTTCCAACGAGAAAGGAATTAAGTTTGCCGTTATCGTGAACGATATCGGCGAGGTGAACATCGATGCCGACCTTATTCAGCAGGGTGGAGTAGTGAACAAGCAGGACGACAGTTTGGTGGCTCTGCAGAACGGCTGTATCTGCTGCACGCTGAAGATGGATCTCATCGACCAGTTGCGCGACATTGTGAATATGAAACGCTTCGACTATATCGTCATCGAAGCGAGTGGCATTTGCGAACCTGCACCAATCGCACAGACAATCAGTTCGATGGCGACACTCGGTCCGCAGTACATCACCAACGGCATTCCGCGTCTTGACAGCATCGTGACCGTAGTGGACGCGCTGCGCATGAGAGACGAATTCAGCAACGGCGACGCTCTGAAACGCGACGGACTCGAAGACGAAGACCTCGAAAACCTCGTAATACAGCAGATAGAGTTCTGCAACACGATACTTCTCAACAAGGCTGCGGAGGTGAGTGCTGAGGATTTGCGCAAGCTCACCGAGATAATCCGCGCCATTCAGCCTAAGGCAGAAATCATTCCGTGCAACTACGGCGACGTAGATTTGGAGCGTCTGCTCAACACCGGTCGTTTCAACTTCAACGAGGTGGCTACATCGGCTGCATGGATCAACGAGATTGAGAACCATCACGGCGATGAGGAGGATGATGACGACGATGAGGAGGAGGAGCATGAGCACCATCATCATCACGACCATGAAGATGAAGAGCATGAACATCATCATCACGATCACGATGATGAAGAGCACGAGCATCATCACGACCACGACTGCCATAGCGGTTGCGGACATCATCACCATCACCACGACCATGAAGGTGGCGAAGTGGAGGAGTACGGTATCGGAACGTTTGTCTACTATCGCAGAAAGCCGTTCGACATGAACTTCTTCGACAATTTCGTGGCACGTCTGTTCCCGAAGAACGTCATTCGCTGCAAGGGATTGTGCTGGTTCAAGGAAGAGCCCGACATGTGCTATCTCTTTGAGCAGGCAGGCAAGCAGATGGAGCTGAAAAACGCCGGACAGTGGTACGCCACAATGCCGAAGGACGAACTGCAGCAGATGCTCGAACGCGAAGAAGGACTGCGCAGAGACTGGGACGAGAAGTACGGCGACCGTATGCAGAAGCTCGTGTTTATCGGTCAGAAACTCGACAAGAAGGCTATAAAAGAACAGCTCGACATGTGCCTTACGGATGTAGAGCTATAAAAGAAAAACCGGTATGGCATGGGTGCTATACCGGTTTTTTATGTTTGTAGGCTGCGTGGGTATGACATGGATGCCATACCCTCCTATATTAGAGATGCTTCATGATGTCGAGCAGATGATCCCAAACCATCTGCACGGTCGGGATGTGCAGACGCTCGTCAGGAGTATGCACGTCGCGCAGAGTAGGACCGAACGAAACCATGTCGAGGTTCGGGTAGCGCTCAGAGAACAGACCGCACTCCAAGCCGGCGTGGATGCCCTTAACGACAGGCTCCTTGCCGAAGAGCTTCTTGTACGACTCAACAGCCACCTTGGTGAGCTTGCTGTTCGGGTTCATCTTCCAAGCCGGATAGCCGTCGCTCATCTTCACTTCAGCACCAGCCAATTCGAAGGCTGCCTTCACGGTGTTAGTTTCGTTCTCGAGATTGCTCATGACGTTAGAACGCTGTGAAGCAACTATGTTTATTTCGTTCTCAGCAGTCTGCACGCTTGCTACGTTGTTGGATGTCTCAACCATGTATGCGAGTGCTTCGTCCTGGCACATAGCGAACACGCCGTTGTCAACAGCCTGCATACAGAGGATGAAGCGGCGGCTTGCGTCCTTCGGAAGTACGCTTTCTGCGTCAGCACTACCGAGGTTGAACTCCATAACCGGCTCGGTTACGTGGAACTCCTCTTCGATGTTAGCTGTGAACACGTTCCAGTCGGCACGTACTGTCTCCTTCTCGCTTGCCGGAACTGCGAACACGATGCTACCGTCGCGTGGGATAGCGTTGTGCAGTTTGCCCGAGTTGAACTGAGCGAGGCGAAGATCCATCTTCTCCTGCTCCTTGTAGAGGAAGCGAGCGAGAATCTTGATGGCATTAGCGCGTTTCTTGTTGATGTCGTCGCCAGAGTGTCCGCCCTTCAGTCCCTTTACAGAAGCTGTGAGGAAGAACATACCCTCCGGAGCAGCCTCACGCTCGAATGTGAAGCGAGCCGATGTTGTCTTGCCGCCAGCGCAAGAGATGAAGATTTGTCCTTCGTCCTCAGAGTCGAGGTTGATGAGCATATCGCCCTTCATAAAGCCAGCCTTCATGCCCATGGCACCGGTGAGGCTTGTCTCCTCGTCGCGTGTGAATACGCACTCTAATGGTCCGTGCTCGATGTCGTCGCTGTCGAGTATAGCCAGTTCGATAGCGCAACCGATGCCGTCGTCAGCACCGAGTGTTGTGCCCTTAGCGTTGAGCCATTCGCCGTCGACGTAAGTCTGGATGGGGTCGGTGAAGAAGTTGAAGTCTACGTCTACGAGTTTGTCGCAAACCATGTCCATATGGCTCTGCAGGATGAGTGTAGGCGCGTTCTCGTGACCCTTTGTGGCCGGCTTGCGGATTACTACGTTGCCCGTCTCGTCGGTCTCGGTCTCGAAGCCGTGGCTCTTGCCGAACTCCTGAAGATACTCTATCATGCGCTCCTCGTGCTTTGAAGGGCGCGGAATCTCGTTGATTTTAGCAAACTGCTCGAACACGCGAGCAGGTTTTAATTCGCAATTGCTCATTTTCCTTAATTTTTTTATGATGATGTTATAATAATCTGAATTTTCGATAAATTATTTTGCCATGCCACCGAATTGCCGTACCTTTGTAGCGATATGTAATGGTGGGGCTATCTTTTGCAAAGATAGTGTAAAAGGAAGACACCACAAAATATCTTCACTTATTTTAAATATAGGTAGACATCTATTTTAGTCAAAACAGATACAAATATGATAAAACTAATGCTTATCAGCCTCGCTGTAGTGGCAGTAGCCTTCGCATTGTTGTCGATAAAGGTTCTGCTTAAGCGCAACGGCAAGTTCTCTTCGCAACACGTACACGACAACCCGGGCTTGCGTAAGCAGGGCATTCACTGCGTGATGGATCAGGATCGCGAGGCTCGCGAACGCAATGGTGCCTATTAAATCAGCTTGTTATATATAATGTATATACGACAGGCGTATAAAACGATAAAATTAAAAACAGAATAAAGATGAACAAGAAAAACATTTTCGGCGCACTTGCACTCGCAACTGTTGCCGCTTTCGCAATGACTTCTTGCGACAAGTCGAAGTGTCAGGTTGACGAGAAGAAGGTAGAGGGCAAGCAGGCTGTGCCTTCAGACGTTAAGATTGCGTATGTAGAGGTAGACAGCATCATGTCGCAGTACAAGTTCTGCAAGGACTACTCGCTCATTCTGCAGAAGAAGGGTCAGAACATCCAGAACACACTTGCGCAGAAGCAGCGTGCTCTCGAACAGGCTTACATGAACTTCCAGCAGAAGATTCAGCAGAACGCCTACACACGCGAGCAGGCTGAGCAGATACAGATGTCGCTGCAGAAGCAGAATAGCGACCTTCAGGCTCTTAACCAGCGCTTGAGTGGTGAGTTCCAGGTGGAGACAGAGAACTACAACAACGCCCTGCGCGACTCTATCCAGCATTTCCTTGCTGTTTACAACAAGGATAAGAAGTTTGGCTTGATTCTGAGCAAGGCAGGCGACAACCTCCTCTATGCCGACAAGGCTTACGACATCACCAACGAGGTTATCGCTGGATTGAACAAGGCTTACAAGCCGGCTGCTCCTGCAAAGGAGGTGAAGGCAGAGGCAAAGAAGAAGTAATAGTACAGACGAATACATAGTTTAATGGGAGGTGCTGTTCTTTCCGCTCAGCTTTGATGCTCGACGGAACAAGAACAGCACCTCCTTTTTGTGTTCGTACACCACTGCTATACTGATGACAAATTCATGGTGCGAGCCTTCGTTCTACAACAAAATGACAAAATAACTACAAAAAATCGTGTCAAATATTTCTTTGTATTAAAATATTTATTACATTTGCAATCGTATAACATACGTTTAGTATAGTTAATACATCTTTAGTTAGTGACGAAAGTATGTAGACATAAATATATTAACTTTTAAAATTTGTAGTTATGAGAAAGACGTTACTAAACACAATGGGGCTTCTTCTTGCGTTGTTTGGCGCAACGAATGCTTCTGCCCAGAGCACAGTAGAACTGCCTTACTCTATCACCTTCGATTCTACCAACGATGTTTGGACCGTGCTTGATGCCAGTCCGTCACCTGGTACCTCATGGGTATTCAATAACGATTGGGGCAACGACGGTTTCTGCATCGGCAACGCGTGGACAGCTACACCGAGCTACTGCATCAGGACCGATTCGGGTGAACCTAACGACTACTACGTTTCTCCGTCATTCAGTTTGAAGGCTGGCAAGACGTACACCGTGAAGACAAGCTCTGGCACAATGTATAGCACTCCCGCAACACTCTCTGTAGAGTACACGACGACTCCTACTAACGCCGCTTCGTTCACAAAGCTGAGCGACATCAATATGCCGTCTTCTGGTGCGCAGTACGACAACTCGTACGACCTTACTGTTCCTGAGGACGGACTCTATAGCTTTGCGTTCCACGCCACAAACACTTCTGCTGGCGACAAGAGCAACTGGGTATATCTCTACGCTCTCGGCTTCAGCATCGAGGAGAAAGTTGGCGGCGAAACTCCTGACCCGGGTACAGATCCCGACCAGCCAGATCCACCAGCTGTAGACCAGGACGGTACACTGCCTTACGATATGACATTCGATTCGGCTGAGAAGTTCGCCACATGGACAACGATGGACAATAGCGATACTCCTGGCGTGACATGGGCTTACACCGCATCCGACTTTGCTGGCAAACCAGCTGCTCACATGGGCACGGACGCTACATCTGCAACGTGCGACTGGCTCGTCTCTCCGAAGTTCGAGCTGAAGGAAGGCAAGTCGTACAAGATTACGGTTGACGCTGCTTCGGGTCCGAACAACGAGCTGAACCTAATCCTCGACTACTTTGTAGGCAGCAAGTCGGCAGACAACCAGAAGACTATCGAATGGATCGGCTCTAAGCTCCCTAAAACCGAAGGCGAAACCGAAGGCGAGGGTGGCAAGGTGAAGAACGAGTGGATTCTCGATGCCAACAAGGACGATGTATACTTCTTCGCATTCCGCGCACTCAACTGGGGTGCTAATGGCACTAACGATGCCGTCAGCATCTACTCGGTGAAGATTGAGGAGATGGCAGAAGGCAAGCCCGAGGCTCCGGTAGCACTTCCTTACGAGGTTTCGTTCGAGAAAGAAGAAAGCGTATCAGGTTGGACCGCAATGGACCGCAGTGCCAGCACCGCTTCTACATGGAGCTGGAATTCATGGGGATATCAGGAGTACGGCGCCGACTGGAACCCGGTGGGCGACCAGCATCCTTGCGTAGGTTTCAGCAGCGACTTTAACACTGACGCCAACGACTATTGGGTGTCTCCGGCATTCGCTCTCGAAGCTGGAAAGACATACGTAGCGAAGGCTCACACAGCCAACAACCGCAGTTGTGTTGAATCGGGCACAACATCGTTCACGATGAAGCTCGGTACAAACAGGAAGGTGCAGTCTTCGTTCGACAAGACTCTCGGCTCTATCGAGCTCAACACAGTGTACGACCGCGACCCGAGCACATTCGAGTTCACCGTAGAAAAGGCAGGCAACTACTATGTTGCTTTCCATATCAGCGACAAAACAGGTGCAAATGCTTACGGCTACATCTTCGACTTCAGCCTTGCTGAGAAGAAAGCCGTTGTGGAAGAGCCTGTAGCTACAGAACCAGTAGCCAACCTCGCAGCAGCTGAACTGACTGCCGAAAAGAGCGTAGCACTTACATGGACCAATCCTGCTAAGGATGTCGACGGTAAGGATCTGCCGGCTGACGCATTGCTCACCGTGAAGGTTTACGAGGGCGAGGAAGTGGTTAAGGTATTCGAGGACCAGGCTCCGGGCAGCGAGGGTAAGCACGTACAGGCTTACACCGACGAGACATTCGCTGGCGAACACAACTACAAGGTGGTTGTTGTCTACAAGGATAAGGAGTCGGAGGCTGTCACAACTTCTCTCACCGTGAAGGTCGTAGTAGACGCTATCAACGGCGTAATGGTTCCGGCTGACGCTAAGGTTTCTGTACACACACTCAGCGGTGTAGCGGTTGGCAACAACCTCTCTACGCTTGGCAAGGGTACATACATCGTAAGAGTGAAGACTGCCGATGGCGCTGTGAAGACTATGAAGATTGCTAAGTAGTCTGAATTGCTAACAATGATGAATGTAATGTATCAATACATATTCATAAGCCACATAATTAATCTAAAAAACCTTAATTCCGCAACACTATTATAAAATATTTTTTTTAAGTACCTGAGCAAC
>OGEG01001849.1_pt1 | contig 12582 bp, 7 predicted proteins | sample 1570621 | NCBI WGS metagenome assembly OGEG01 (sample SAMEA2582130, study PRJEB24529) | metagenome | biome: Human gut stool | place: China | collected 2011 | reverse complement strand
ATGTCCAGGAAGCGTCCGAAGGCTTCCATTTGTTCTTGTCTGGTATGTGACATAATCAGTTTATTTTTTTAGAATGCTGCAAAGTTAGTTTAATCCTGCTACACAAAAGAAAAATTTCTTATTAATTATCGGTTCTTCCACTCTTGATAGGAAATCAGTAATCCTATCACCTCCGAATAGTTTCGGCGACCGCTCTCTATCTTGTTCCCTTTCAGGTAAAGGTCGTATATCCAGTCCTGCACAGCACCGACGACCGGGCTGTATTTGGCGGCCCAATATGTCTGATTGGCCTTCGCTAGTTCGATAATCTCCGGGCGGATACGTTTCAGGAGTTTCGCGTATTCTTCTTTCGGCAGCAATCTTTGCGCATTTCCCAGTACATGATTGAGCACGGAGAAATATCCGGAGAAGCGAATGCCCATGGCTTGCGAGCGGGTACAAACCTGATATGCATAGAAATTTGCTTCCGCTTCGCTGGTGATACCAAGCAGGTGGGCTAGTTCGTGGGCGTAAGTAGCCGGATAATTGGCCGGAAGTAAATCTCCGTTGAGTGTAAACTCACAAAAGAAAGGTCCCATGCTGCCGGTGACTCCCACCATTGAAATAAACGGAGTAAACATCATTGTTTTTACTCTCGGGGCATCATGTGGCGGACGGTGAACGCCCAGACTGTCGCTTAACTGTTTGTATAGCCGTACGGTTTCTTCCCGAATCAAATCCCGGTTAATACTGTTTATGGGAGTGTACGAACGGTTCAGTCGGGTAATATATTCGTTCACGAACTTCTGAAAATTCTCGGGTGTGTAGGCGGTATACGGAATTTCGGTCCGTTGGTAAAAGTTCTTTTGAGAATAATTCAATCCCCAGGCAAGATAGAACCATACATACACCCACAACAGGTATTCGCCGTCGCGCAGCAAAATCTTTTTCCAAGGTGTCTTCTTGCGCAGGCGGGTGTAGATCGGATAAATAATGATTCCGGCAATGCTGAGAAATATAAATAGATCTCCTATGGCGAAAGGAAACAGGTTCGAAAAAGAGGATAGAATATAGGAAAAGCAGGGGTAGACTGTTTGCGAATAAAACGTCGCCAGAGCAGGAATTAATTGAGTCAGCCACACCAGGCCCAATAATACTCCCAGAACTAAATATCTAACATTTGGCTTCATTTTCATCATTTGTCTACTATTGGTCAACAAAAATATGCATTAAATAAACGTCGCGCGAAAAAATACCTCTATATTTGCAAAAAATCTGTTAACAGTGACTTTATTCCCCGTGTGATAGAGGCGATTGTTGAACATAAACCGGATAAAAAATGGCTACGACCGAAGAAATTGAGAAGTATTGCCGGAATTGCGTGTCGCGTGATTTTGTGAATGGAAAAGGCCTTGTATGTTCTCGCACCAGAGACCTTCCTGCATTTAAAGAGGAGTGCGAAAGTTTTCAGAAAGACGAAGAACTGGAGAAAATGGCTCCGCCCAAACCGGATGACTTCCCTGTAACGTTGACAAGAGAAGAAATGCTTGCCGAAGAAAATCTGCCGAAGGGTGTGTTATATGCAGTTATCGCTTGTATAGTGGGTGCGGCGGCATGGGGATTAATATCTGTTTCTACCGGTTATCAGATAGGATATATGGCTATCGGTATCGGTTTTCTGGTGGGTTTCGCCATGCGGCAGGGAAAAGGGATACGTCCTGTTTTTGGAATAATCGGCGCAACGCTGGCTTTACTTAGTTGTGTGTTGGGTGATTTCTTTTCTATCATCGGATATATTGCCAAGGATTATGATATGTCCTATACGGATGTATTGTTTGGAGCAGACTATGCTGAAATCTTCTCTTTGATGACCGAGAATCTGGCTTCCATGACTATCTTATTTTATGGATTTGCTGTTTATGAGGGATATAAATTCTCATTCCGTGCACAGAATCAGCCCGAGGGTGGTAAGATTTGAATTTTAATTATTAATTTTGCACCCGTTATTTTTGAATATACATTATCATATACATAAAACAATATGGAATTAGCAAGTAAGTACAATCCCGCCGACGTGGAAGGAAAGTGGTACCAGTATTGGCTGGACAATCATTTATTCAGTTCAAAACCCGATAGTCGTGAACCTTACACTATCGTCATTCCTCCTCCTAACGTCACCGGTGTGTTGCACATGGGACACATGCTTAATAATACCATTCAGGATATTTTGGTTCGTCGTGCCCGTATGGAAGGCAAGAATGCCTGTTGGGTACCGGGAACTGACCATGCTTCTATCGCTACCGAAGCAAAAGTAGTAAATAAACTCGCTGCTCAGGGGATCAAGAAAACTGACCTGACCCGTGACGAGTTCCTGAAACACGCATGGGAGTGGACCGACGAACATGGAGGAATCATCCTGAAACAGCTTCGCAAGCTTGGTGCATCGTGCGACTGGGATCGTACTGCCTTCACAATGGATGAGAAACGCAGTGAAAGTGTAATCAAAGTATTTGTCGACCTATATAATAAAGGATTGATTTATCGCGGTGTCCGCATGGTAAACTGGGACCCGAAAGCATTGACTGCCCTTTCTGACGAAGAAGTTATCTACAAGGAAGAACATGGCAAACTGTATTACCTTCGTTACAAAGTGGAGGGTGATGCGGAAGGTCGTTATGCAGTAGTGGCAACTACCCGTCCGGAAACAATCATGGGCGATACTGCTATGTGTATCAATCCGAATGACCCGAAGAATGCGTGGTTGAAAGGAAAGAAAGTGATCGTTCCGTTGGTAAACCGTGTGATTCCTGTTATCGAAGACGATTATGTAGACATTGAGTTCGGTACAGGTTGTCTGAAAGTGACTCCGGCTCATGACGTGAATGACTATATGTTGGGTGAAAAGTACAATCTGCCCAGCATTGACATTTTCAACGACAACGGTACACTGAGTGAAGCTGCCGGTATGTATATCGGTATGGACCGTTTCGATGTTCGTAAGCAGATTGAGAAAGATCTCGAAGCTGCCGGTTTGTTGGAAAAGACAGAGGCTTATACAAATAAGGTAGGATATTCGGAACGCACGAACGTGGTGATCGAACCGAAACTGTCTATGCAGTGGTTCCTCAAAATGCAGCATTTTGCAGATATGGCGTTGCCTCCTGTAATGAATGATGAATTGAAATTCTATCCGGCGAAATATAAGAATACCTACCGTCACTGGATGGAAAACATCAAGGACTGGTGTATCAGCCGTCAGTTGTGGTGGGGACACCGTATTCCTGCTTACTTCCTGCCGGAAGGCGGTTACGTAGTGGCAGCCACTCCCGAAGAAGCCTTGGCGAAAGCAAAGGAAAAGACAGGCAACGCAGCTTTGACAATGGAAGATCTCCGTCAGGACGAAGACTGTCTGGATACGTGGTTCTCTTCCTGGTTGTGGCCTATTTCTTTGTTCGACGGTATCAACAATCCGGGTAATGAAGAAATCAAATATTATTATCCGACAAGCGACCTGGTGACAGGACCGGATATCATCTTCTTCTGGGTAGCCCGCATGATTATGGCCGGATACGAATACGAAGGACAAATGCCGTTCAAGAACGTTTATTTCACAGGTATCGTTCGTGACAAGCTGGGACGTAAGATGTCCAAGTCGCTCGGTAACTCTCCCGATCCGTTGGAACTGATTGATAAGTACGGTGCCGACGGGGTACGTATGGGTATGATGCTTTCGGCTCCTGCCGGAAACGACATCCTTTTCGATGATGCACTTTGCGAACAGGGACGTAACTTCTGTAATAAGATATGGAATGCTTTCCGTCTGATTAAAGGCTGGACCAATGCCGAAGGTTCGATTCCGGTACCTGAAGATGCTCATCTGGCTGTTCAGTGGTTCGAACAGCGACTGGACGCTGCTTCAGTTGAAATGGCCGACTTATTCTCAAAATATCGTTTGAGTGAAGCGTTGATGTTGGTTTACAAACTGTTCTGGGACGAATTTTCTTCCTACTTGCTGGAGATTGTGAAGCCGGCTTACGGTCAACCTATCAATGGATTTATTTATTCAATGGTTATCAATTGCTTCGAACGTCTGCTTGAACTGCTTCATCCTTTCATGCCGTTTATCACGGAAGAATTGTGGCAGCAACTGCGTCAACGTGAACCGGGTGCGAGCTTAATGGTTACCCGGCTGAGTGAGACATTCGAAGTGAATGAGAAATTCCTCCAGGAGTTTGAAGTTGCCAAGGAAATCATCAGTAATATTCGCAGTATCCGTTTGCAGAAGAATATTGCCATGAAGGAACAACTCAGATTGCAGGTGATAGGTAATCATCCGGTAGAGAAACTAAATTCGGTTATCATGAAGATGTGTAACCTGTCATCTATTATGGTAGTGTATAACAAGGCGGAAGGTGCTGCCTCTTTCATGATAGGAACAACAGAATTTGCCGTGCCGTTGATTGATATGCTTGATATAGATGCGGAAATCAATCGTTTGCTGGCAGAACTGAAACATAAGGAAAGTTTCTTGCAGGGAATTGTGAAGAAGTTGAGCAACGAGAAATTCGTGAACAATGCTCCGGCAGCCGTAATCGAACTTGAACGCAAAAAACAGGCAGATGCGGAAAGTATTATCAAATCTTTGAAAGAAAGTCTTACCATTTTGTTGAAAAGATAATCACTTGATACTTAATTTTATGCAATACAAAGGCATCCCGCTAGATTTGGGATGCCTTTCTTTTTTAGATTGAATTTTAATGCTATCTTTGTTCTCTCTTTTAATATCACCGACAAATGAAGCAAACACTACGGATTATTATACTTTGCTACTCCTTCATTCTTTTTGAGGGGCTTCTTTTTTCCATGTTGGCAGATACCGGAAAGGCGGATAAAGAAGTATTGGTCTTGAATTCCATCAATTTCAATTTACCTTGGTCGAAACATTTTTACTGGTGCGTACATGATGAACTTCAGCAGAGGGGTGTTTCTGTTAAGGCGGAATCATTGTCTGTTCCCGCTTTGTTGGATACAATGGAAGTAAATGCGGTGATTACCCGTCTGCGCGAGAAGTATCCAGTTCCGCCTGCCGCAATAGTACTGATTGGTGATCCGGGTTGGATTGTCTGCCGTGAGTTGTTTGATGATGTCTGGAAAGATGTTCCCGTGGTAGTGACGAATGCCCGTGACCGTTTGCCGGCTTCGGTGGAAATATTGCTGTCTCACGCTCCGTTGACAGAAGCAAACAGTGTTCCGGCTAAAGAATGGAGGCGGGGATATAACATTACCACTCTAAAGCAGCATTATTACATAAAAGAAACGATAGAGCTGATTCGTCAGTTGATTCCTGATATGAAACGTCTGGCATTTATTTCAGACGACCGATATATTAGCGAGGAGACTCGTTGTGATATGAAAGAAGTCGTAACCAAGTATTTCCCGGATTTGCCATTGGAACTGCTTTCTACCACTCAACTGTCAACGGAAGCGTTGCTGGATACTCTGCACAGCTATAAATCGAATACCGGAATTATTTATTATTCCTGGTTTGAATCACACAATAAAGATGATAATAATTATCTTTTTGATCATATTCAAGATGTGATATCCAATTTTACTCCATCTCCTTTATTCCTGCTGTCGTCCGAAGATTTGTCTAACAATACTTTCGCAGGCGGATATTATGTCTCGGCGGAGTCTTTCGGGCAGTCTTTGCTGGAGATACTTTACCGGATTCTGGACGGAGAACAAGCCCGGAATATTCCGGAAACTACTGGTGGAAAGGAGAATGCCTATCTGTGCTATCCGGTGTTGGAGGAACATAATATACCTTCTTATCGTTATCCGAAAGCAGCTGTTTATATCAATCAGCCCCAAAGTTTCTTTCAGCAACATAAAGTCGAAATCCTTGTCTGCATAGCTATATTGGTGATTTTGGTAACGGCTATTACCTATTATATCCGTATTCTTCGGAAAGCGTACAGCCGTTCAAGTGAAGCTATGGAAAAGGCGGAGCAAGCCAACCAATTGAAGTCTGCTTTTTTGGCTAACATGAGTCATGAGATACGTACTCCGTTGAATGCTATTGTTGGCTTTTCAAATATGTTACCGGAAGTTGATGATCGTGAGGAAATGCGGGAATACACAGATATTATTGAAACAAACACTAACTTGTTGCTTCAACTGATTAATGACATTCTGGATATGTCGAAGATTGAAGCCGGGACATTCGATTTCTGTCCGGCGCTGATTGATGTGAATCAGACAATGGAGGAAATAGAGCAAAGTATGCAGCTGCGCTTGAAGAATGATGCGGTAACTTTCACTTTTTGCGAACGTCTGCCGGAATGTATGCTTTATATAGATAAGAACCGCCTGATGCAGCTACTTTCTAATTTTATAGTTAATGCCATAAAGTTTACCAAATCCGGCAGTATCCGTATGGGATACCGTATGAAAGATATTAATACGATCTATTTTTATGTTTCGGATACGGGGTGCGGTATGTCGCCCGAACAATGCCGGCACGTATTTGAACGTTTTGTGAAATATAACCCGTTTATTCAGGGGACAGGACTGGGACTTTCCATTTGTCACATGATTGTCGAGCATTTGAAAGGGGAAATAGGCGTTAACTCAGAAGAAGGAAAAGGTTCTACTTTCTGGTTTACGTTGCCTTACCGAAAAGGGTAAATTTTGTATTAAGGAAATAGAATCGGCAGTAGTAACGGAAGATAATCTTTCAAGTCCGTGCGCAGTTGCTTCAAAGCTTGCTGGATACGGTAATCTATTGTTTTGGGTGATACTCCCAGTGTTTCGGCGATCTCTTTGTAACTCATGTCCCGGAAACGGTGCATCACAAAAGACTCCCGATAGCTTTCGGGTAGCGCTGCGATAGCCTCCTCAATTCGTTTGGTCAGTTCTTCCATCTGATAGTAGTCCGTATCTTGCAGCATTTCCTGCATTTCTTCATAAAAACGGGTATCAGCCCGTTGGGTGGCGTCGATATGCGCGAGTTTGTTTAAAGCCCTGCGGTACACCATTTTGAAAAGGTAGGAACTCAGTGAAGATTCAATGACAAGAGTTTCCCGGTTTTCCCAAATCCATAAAAGAGAGTCTTCTACAATTTCTTCCGCATCCTCCAGATCAACAAACCGATGACCGTATGCACAAAGCATCGGATAATACTTTCGAAACAGCGTGTCGAAAGCTTTTTGATCTCCGTGTCGGACGGCTGATAATAAGAAATCGTTTTCTGAGCGGTAGGTTTCTTTCATGTATTAGTTTTGTAAATTCACTGCAAATATAGCTTTTTTATAAGAAAACAAAGATTTTCTGAAAAAAAATGGATTTTAGTTTAGGAATCTATCCGGAGTCTCCTGTCTTATAATAAAAGACAAGAAAAAGAGGATATGGACAAACTTGATAAAAATAAAATAGACGAATTACTTCCCCGCTATTGTGAGGGACAAGTGACAGAAGAAGAACGTCTGCTGGTTGAGGCTTGGATGAACGAATCGGAGGAGAACCGGCGGGTAGCCAAACAGATTCATTCGCTTTATCTGGCTACGGATACCATTCATGTAATGAAGAAAGTCGATACGGAAAAAGCGTTGTCGAGGGTAAAAGGCAGGATAACAGGTAGAAAGAAAACGATGTGGTGGGAATGGGCACAACGTGCGGCCGCAGTTCTGTTCATTCCACTTCTCGTTGTTCAGTTGGTGCACTATTGGGGAGGAGACGAACAGGAACTGGCACAAATGTTGGAAGTAAAGACCAATCCGGGAATGACCACTTCATTAACTTTATCGGATGGAACGGTAGTCTTCCTTAATTCAGAATCACGCCTGACTTATCCTTCACATTTCAACGGAGATACACGAAACGTAACCTTGCAGGGAGAAGCCTATTTTGAAGTTGCCAAGAATCCCGAAAAGAGATTTATCGTTTCCACTTCTCATCAGTCGCAGATAGAAGTGCTGGGTACACATTTTAATATAGAAGCCTATGAGAAAGATGATAAAGTGCTGGCAACACTGGTGGAAGGAAAGATAGGATTCATCTTTACACAGGATAATGTGTCGAAAAAGGTATTAATGGATCCGGGACAAAAACTTGTTTATGATTCGAGAGATTGTAAAGTGCAGCTTTATGCCACTTCCGGTGAATCGGAAACAGCATGGAAAGAAGGGAAAATTATATTCAGGAACACTCCTTTAGAAGAAGGCTTACGAATGTTGGAGAAACGATATAATGTAGAATTTATAATTAAGAATGACCGCTTGAAAGGAGACTCGTTTACAGGAACATTCACGAATCAACGTCTGGAACGTATCTTAGAGTATTTCCAACTTTCCTCCCAGATTCGTTGGCGGTATCTTGATTCTCCGAATATAAAAGATGAAAAGAGTAAGATAGAAATATATTAATTGATTTACCTTAAAACGAAAAGTAATTGTATGAAAGACAGACCCCCTTAAATGAAAAACATACGGGATGATATTGGCGTATCTTCCCGTATGGAAACCAGTAAATCTTTTTAATGCTTGTTTGGCGACAAGCTTAGATAAACTTTTTATTAACTTTAAGTCATTACAAATTTATGCAAAATTATTTTAGCATCCAATTTTTATGGGTGATAAAGTCGCTTTGGCTAACCTCAAAAAAAATCCCATTATCTATGAGACTATTAGTTTTGTTCTTAGTATGTTCTATCGGACTAAGTTATGCAGCCGATAGTTACGCTCAGAAAGCTATGATCAGTATCGATGTTCATAACCAGCGTGTGGAGGATATTTTGAAAGAGATTGAAGCGCAGTCGGATTTTGACTTCTTCTTCAATAACAAACATGTAGATTTGAATCGTCGTGTTTCTGTGTCTGCTGATAAAAGTAATATTTTCAGTGTGTTGAAGGAAATCTTTGCCGGTACGAATGTGAAGTATTCGGTGTTAGATAAGAAAATAATATTGTCTGTTGAAGCGCAATCACCACAGCAGGAAAAGAAAGTAACAGTATCGGGTACGGTACTGGACACTCATGGTGAACCGGTAATCGGAGCTAGTGTATTGGAGAAAGGCGTACAGGGAAATGGAACGATTACAGACATTGACGGTATCTTCAAACTTTCCGTATCTTCATCGAAAGCACAATTGGATATTTCCTATATCGGCTATCAGTCACAGACTGTTGCGGTGCAAGTCGGTAAAAATCTAAAAATCATTTTACAGGAAGATTCCAAACAATTGGAAGAAGTAGTAGTGGTAGGTTATGGTACACAGAGTAAAAAGACATTGACAGGTGCTGTTTCTATGGTAAATATGGGTGATGTAGAAATGAATACTGTTCCGAATGTATCTCGTGCATTGGCAGGTAAGGCTGCCGGATTTCGTGTAAATCAGATCTCTGCGCAACCTGGCGGTGAGGCTAAATTCCGTATTCGTGGTGAGGCTTCTACAGGAGCAGGTAACGACCCTTTGTTTGTTATTGATGGTTTTCCGGTATCGTCTTCCGGTAATTTAAGTTCGGGGAACGGCTATTATGAATCCGGTAATATTGATAATGTGCTGGAGTCTTTGAATCCGGATGATATTGAATCAATTTCAGTTTTGAAAGATGCCGCTTCTACGGCTATTTATGGAGCACGTGCCGGTCATGGAGTTGTTCTGATTACAACAAAACGCGGTAAGAGTCAGAAGCCCAGAGTGACTTATTCCGGTATGGGATCTGTGCAGGTAGCCCGTTCGAATTATAAGATGCTTGATACTCGTATGTATATGGATATGTATAATAAGCAGCAGCACGAGGAGTGGCTGAAGTTGAATGGAATGGGGATTTATAAAGGATATGTGGAGAAACCGGATACTCCGCCCACTCAATATAAACCAGCTTTCAATAATGATGAGATATTGTTGGCAAGTGGTACTGATTGGCTTGATGCGGTAATGCGTAACGGATATACGCAACAACACAATCTTTCTGTTAATGGTGGTACGGAGAAAACCCGTTATTTGGCTTCCGTCAACTATATGGATCAAGAAGGTATTGTCAAGAATAATGGTGCCAGCCGTTTTTCTGCCCGTTTAAATCTGGATCAAGAATTAAGTAAATATGTATCTTTCGGATTAACCGCTACTTACTCACAGAATAAGTATGATAACGTTCCTTTAGGAGATAAGGTTAATGAATATTCAGGTGTGTTGACCGGTGCTATTCAGTCCAATCCTACTATTCCTATTTATGATTCTGAAGGGAATTATTTTATTGACCCGAAACGTCCTTTTGTTGCGAATCCGGTTTCTTTGTTGGAAATAAAAGATAATACGGTAAAAGATCGGTTGATCGGTTCAGCATTTGTTTCAGTAAAACCATTGAAAGAATTAGAAGTGAAATTACAGTTGGGAGCTGACCGCAGTTTCCAGAAACGTTCCAGTTATTTGCCTAAGACAACTTTGCAAGGGGCAAATAAGAATGGAAGGGCAGATATTTCACAAGAGACAAGCACTACTTATCTAATGGAATTGACCGCTCAATATTCTAAAAGTTTTGGTGATCATAATCTGAAAGCTATTGGTGGTTATTCATTCCAAAAGTTCAAGAATGACGGATTCAGTGCCGGAAATTCAGATTTTCTGGTGGATGGATTTGGGTATAACAGTTTGGGGTCGGGTAATTATAAAAAGCCTTCTGTCAGTTCATGGGCTTCTATAAATAGTATTGCTTCTTTGTTTGCCCGTGCTAATTATTCTTACAAAGGAAAATATTTGTTGGAAGCCACGGTACGTGCTGATGCTGCATCTAATTTTGCACCGGAAAATCGTTGGGGATATTTCCCTTCTGTATCAGCAGGTTGGATGATTAGTGAAGAAAATTTCATGAAAGGGGCTTCTAAATGGTTATCCATGTTGAAATTGAGAGCTTCTTATGGACAGACCGGTAATTCTAATGTCGGTTATCGTATTTATGATTATTATGAGGTAGGAAGAAATGCCATTATTGGAGGCGCGGAGTCAACAGGAGTATATGCTTCGGATTTGGGAAACAAGAGTATCACTTGGGAAACAACTACGGAATTTAATCTTGGAGTAGACTTTGGAATATTTAATAACCGGTTTAAGTTGGCTGCCGAGTACTTTAAGCGTAAAATAACAGATTTGTTAGTGACAAACAAGCCCTTGCCATTTTATAATGAGGTAAATAAAATTGCAGGAAATATAGGATCAACGCAAAGCCAGGGTGTGGAAATCACATTGAATACAGTGAATATTGTTACAAAAGACTTTGAATGGGATACCACATTGACTTTATCGCATTATAATGACCGTTGGTTGAAACGTGATCCGAACTGGAAGCCAAGAGCCTATGAAAAAGAAGATGACCCGATACGGGCATGGTGGGAATATGAAGCAATCGGTATCCTGCAACCGGGAGAGAAGGCACCGGATGCCCAGAAAGATTTGGTTCCGGGAATGATGAAGTTGAAAGATCGGGATGGAAATGGTGTGTTAGGAGATGAAGATAAGGTCTATATGGGGAATGGTGATCCGAAAATAATCTACGGTTTGAACAATTCATTCCGCTATAAGAATTTTGATTTGAATGCATTCTTTGTGTATGCTGGTGGTAATAAGCTGCGTAACAGTGTATTAAAAATGGATGACCAGTTAGGTACTCAAACCTTGAAAGGAATTGCCAACCGTTGGACTGCGGATGATTCGAATGCACAGGTACGTATGTACCTCGATATACCGGCACAGGTGAAAACTTATGCCAGCACTTTCCAAGATTGGTGGCAATACGGTGACATCAATGTGAAAGATGCAGGTTATGTAAAATTGCGTAGCTTGAGTGTAGGGTATAACTTACCGTTTACGGTTTGCCAACACCTCCGCCTCTCTTCTCTGAAAGTGAAAGTGCAGGTAAATAATCTGTTTACCTGGTGTAAGGCAGGAAGTGATATTGATCCGGAAAGCTATGGAATGAATGACGGTACACGTGGCATCGCTTCTCCCAAGACTTACTCCATCGGATTATCAACAAGTTTCTAACCATTTTAAAAATATAAGATATGCGTAAATTACTTTATATATTGCCAGTTATTCTCATATTGGGTTTTGCAGCCTGTGAAAACTATGTGGATATTACTCCTACAGGCAAGAAAACGGTGGATTCTACTGATACTTATTATGAATTGATAGCCCTGCCCAACCGGGCCTACCATCCGGCAGCTTTTGCCTTGTTGAGCGATAATGTCTGGTCGAAAGAATCGAATATCATAGGTAATGAATTTATTTCATGGGATGGTATTAACATGACTTTTAATGAGGCAGCTAACCGGAAAGAGCTAAGTGATAACAATTTATATGAAAATTGTTATACATATATCCTACGGTCAAATATCGTAATTTCATTGGTTGATGCTAGTCTGGGTGATAAAGATGTTAAGGAATTGGCAAAAGCGGAAGCAAAGATCATGCGTGCCTGGGATCACTTTATTCTGATAAATACATTTGCGAAAGCATATAATCCGGAAACTGCAGCCACTGACGGTGGAGTTGCTATCATTGATAAATATGATTTGGAGGCTACTCCACCCAAATCTACGGTT
>OGEG01001847.1_pt1 | contig 12602 bp, 10 predicted proteins | sample 1570621 | NCBI WGS metagenome assembly OGEG01 (sample SAMEA2582130, study PRJEB24529) | metagenome | biome: Human gut stool | place: China | collected 2011 | reverse complement strand
AGCGGCCAGCAGGATGCAAGCGACAGCGAAGCAGACGCTGGGTGCCGCAACCCGGGCGGTGGCATCGCGCAGCGATGACGGAGAGGTTTTGTCCCGCAGCGGCTCACGGTCAAGCTGTCCTTCGTACAACCTCTCAGTCTCGTCGCAAGCTCCTCGCCAGCTCCCCTAGTAGGGGAGCCTCTGGCGAAGAGGTCAACTCTCTAAAGCAAACCAAAAAGCGCCCTCACCTTGTCATCGGTGAGGGCGCTTTGCTGATCGCTGATTATTTTGATTGGGTTGATTATCTCAGATTAGTCGCTGACGTAGGGCATCAGAGCAACGTGACGAGCACGCTTGATAGCCACGGTCAGTGCGCGCTGATGGAAAGCGCAGGTGCCGGTAACACGGCGGGGAATGATCTTTGCACGCTCAGAGACGTACTTACGCAGACGGGGAACGTCCTTGTAATCGATGGTGTCGATGCGATCGACACAGAAGCTGCAAACCTTCTTGCGGCCGCGACGCATGGGGCGTGCGGGACGAGAGCCTTCGGTTCTTTCAAAAGCCATTGCTTATTACCTCCTGTTGGATTTTTACGGTTAAAACACCGGTTCGGGAATCAGAACGGCAGGTCGTCGCTGTCGTCGATGACGGCGAAGTCATCTGCATTGCCGGCGGAATAGCTGGGAGCTGCCTCCACAGCAGCCGGACGGGCAGGGGCTGCGTTCTGGTAGGACGGAGCAGCATTCTGATAGCTGCCGCCGCCCTGATTGCTGCCATTCGATTTGGAGCCGGCAAAGTTGACGTTGTTTGCCACGACCTCCACAGCGGTGCGGTTGTTTCCGTTCTTGTCCTGATACTGGCGGGTCTGGAGACTGCCTTCGATGGCAATCAGACTGCCCTTCTGGAAATACTTGGAGACGAACTCTGCCTGCTGGCGCCATGCGACGATGTCGATGAAATCGGCCTGACGCTGCTCGCCCTGACGGGCAAAGTTGCGGTCACACGCAATGCGGAAGCTGCACACATTGGTGCCGCTCTGGGTGGTGCGAAGCTCGGGATCCGCCACGAGACGGCCCATGATCGCTACAACATTCAACATAATACGGACTCCTTTTTCGTCACGAAAAGATTACTCCTCGTGGGCAACGATCAGGCTGCGCATAACGCCCTCAGTGATCTTGTACACACGGTCGAGCTCAGCGGGGAAGCTGGGGTCAGCAGTGAAGTTGATCACGGTGTAGACGCCTTCCTCCTCATCGTTGATGGGGTAGGCCAGACGGCGCTTGCCCCACTCATCGATGGAATCGATGGTACCGTTAGCCTCGATCAGGGACTTGAACTTACCGATGAGAGCGGAAGAAGCCTCCTCGTCGAGAGCAGCGCTGGTAATCAGCATGGTTTCGTACTTTGCCATTTTGTAGCACCTCCTTTTGGACTTAAGGGCCTCAAGAATACGAGGCCAAGGGTACACAGCCGGCGCGGCGTCGCGCGGACTGTGCGGCGTGTCTGTTCAGACAGCAACTTATTATAGCAAGCCCCGCAAAAATTGTCAAGCCCTCCCGCAGGATTTTTTTCGTATTTTTGAGCGCACGACAGCAAAATCTCCCCCATCATTCTTTTTATGCTTTTCCAGCATATCCGTCATATCTCTTTTGTATGGCGTCCTTAGCCATTCCAAGCTGATTTTCCTTTGCATTTCACCGAAAGAGGGACTATAATAAAAGGAGAACTATAATAAAAGATGTTCTTCTCCCCTTCTGTCTTCGTGCGCGGCGCATGGCAGGGCTTACGGGGGAGCGGGACGACCGCTAACGTCAAAGGAAGGATCGCCTATGTATTCCATCTTTCGGAATCTCGCCCTCATCCTCATCAGCGCCAAGTTCTTCGCGCTGCTCGCCCGCAAATGCCGGGCACCGCAGGTGGTGGGCGAGATCATCGCAGGTCTTATCATCGGTCCCTGTCTGCTGAACTTCGTCCAGCCCAGCGACTCCATCGCCATTTTTGCTGAGATCGGCGTCGTGCTGCTGATGTTCACCACCGGCCTCGGCACCAACCTTCAGGAGCTGATGCGGGCAGGCCCCATCGCCACCCTCATCGCCTGCGTGGGCGTAGCCGTGCCTCTGGCAGGCGGCACCCTGCTCTACAGCCTCTTCTACGGCTTTGCGGCGGTGGGCAGCCCGGAGTTTTATCGGGCGCTCTTCATCGGCACCATCATGACGGCCACCAGCGTCTCCATCACCGTGGCCACCCTGCAGGAGCTGGGCAAGCTCAAGAGCTTCCTCGGCACCACCATCGTCAGCGCAGCCGTCATTGATGATGTCATCGGCATCGTGGTGCTCACCTGTGTGCTGGGTGCCAGCGGCGGCGCAGACACCAGCCTCGTCGATGTGCTGATGGACACCGTCCTCTTCTTCATCGCAGCCATCGTCATCGGCCTCATCATCCACAAGGCCATGCTCTGGCTGGACCATCGCAACCCCCACACCCAGCGCATCACCATTGTCAGCCTCGCCTTCTGCTTTGCCATGGCCTACATCGCGGAGCAGTACTTCGGCATCGCCGACATCACGGGCGCCTACATCGCGGGCATCGTGCTCTGCTCCCTCGAAGATGCGTCCTACATCGAGCGCCGGGTGGACATCAGCAGCTACACCCTCTTCGCCCCCGTCTTCTTCGCCAGCATCGGCCTCAAGACCGACATCAGCGGCCTGACGCCCACCATCCTGCTGTTCAGCGCCTGCTTCGTGGTGGTGGCCCTGCTCACCAAGATCATCGGCTGCGGTCTGGCCGCGAAGCTCTGCCGGTTCAGCTGGCCGGACTCCCTCAAGGTAGGCGTCGGCATGATGACCCGCGGCGAAGTGGCCCTCATCGTGGCCCAGAAGGGCCTCGGCGTGGGGGTGGTGGACTCCGTCTTCTTCACCGCCGTCATCCTGCTCATCGTCGTGTCCTCTATCGTGACGCCGCTGGCGCTGAAGGGGCTGTTTGCGAAGGGTTAGGCCTTGAGCGAAAGCCTCTCCCTTTGGGAGAGGTGTCACCGAAGGTGACGGAGAGGGCAAGCTCGTCTCCCAAGAGCATCCACACAGCGATACGCACCGGCTTTTGTCAGAGCGATGCTATCGCTGTGTTTTTGTGCAGCATCCTTGCCCTCTCAGGCGCTTCGCGCGCCAAGGCCGGGTTGCGGCACCCAGCGTCTGCTTCGCTGTCGCTTGCATCCTGCTGGCCGCTGCCCCAACAGCTCCTCCCTGTTTCCGCCGCTGGCGGCGGTCGTCGCCGTTGCCCCCAAAGGGGGAGCCCTTGGCAGACCGGGCCACTTTCCGCTGACCGCTGGAAGCTCAATATAACGTAAAAGATAGTGCCCTGCTACAGAGGGCAGCAGCTTCGGGACAATATCTCTTGTCAAGCTGTTGTGAATCTCTGTAGCAGGGCACTACTGTTTTCGGATAGAGTAAGCTTTGCTCGTCCCGCGTGGGCCTGACCGGCACGCCAGTGGCTCCCCCTTTGGGGGAGCTGGCATCGCGCAGCGATGACTGAGAGGGCTAGGACGCTGACGAGGAGCCAGTACCTCTCCCTATGGGAGAGGTGGCATCGCGCAGCGATGACGGAGAGGTTTTCACCAAAAAGCCCCCTCTTCCGACTGGAAGAGGGGGCTTTCTGTTTATCTTACTGATTTTCTTCTAAAACTCAAACGACCTGAATGCGGCCTGCGCCGTACGGATTCTCGTAGTTCAGCAGGTAGCCCGGATAGCTTGCCAGCGGGCTGTTGGCGCTGCTCAGGACAGGCACATCGTTCACAGCGTCGAAGATCATGGCGTAGGTGGACATGACGAGGTAGTCCTCAGAGACATAGTCCTTGATGAGCTCTGCGCCGTCGAACATGGCGAAGCCATCGCCCAGGTTGCGCAGGGTGTAGTTCATGCCGGCCAGCGCATAGGTGCGGTTCAGGTCCAGCGGCTCGTAAGTGCCGGTCTTCTTGTTGTAGATGCGCACGTTCTGGACGCGGGGCGTGCCGGTGGCGCTGCCCATCCAGACATTCTTGTCGTCGGTGAGGACGGTGTTGGGGATGTCGGTGTGGATCTCGTAGGTCGCACCGGCAACATGCAGGAAGCCGCCGTTCTCCTTGCCCTCCGGGCCGACGAAGCGGGCGCCGAATTCCAGAGCATCCTGGATCTGCTTGCCGGTAACAGACATCAGGCAGGCCACGTTGCCGAAGGGGCTGATCTGCTTGCAGGTCTTGAAGGTCCACTTGCCGGCGGCCACATCGGTGCGGATGCCGCCGCCGTTCATCATAGCGATGTCGCAGTCCAGCTGCTCGACCTCGTTGAAGTAAGTATAGATGCCGTCGGCCACGAAGTCGCCGAGGTTGGTCTCTCCCATACGGATGCGGCGCTTGCCGGCAGCGGGGTCGTTGATGTAGAATTTGATGTCCGTGGTGGCGATCTGCTCGCCCAGCATAGTGTCCACATCGTTGATCCAGGCTTCTGCGGTAGCGGCCACAGCGGCGTCGGAGACATCAGCGGTGGAGATGAGCTCGGTGGTGATAGCGCCGTCCTCGGCGATGGTCATCTTACCGACGTTTGCCAGATAAGAGCCGGTCTGAGTCAGGGTGACAGGCTTGCCGGCTGCATCGTAGACCCGCTTGTTCTCCATGACGGTGTGAGAGTGGCCGTCGATGAAGGCGTCAAAGCCGGTGGTGTTGGCAATGACATCCTCACTGGTCCAGGGAGAGGAGGACGGGTCAACGCCCAGATGGCCCAGACCGATGATGATGTCTGCGCCCAGGGTCTTGGCCTTGTCGATGGCCTTCTGGACGGCGTCGTACAGCTTCCTGCCGTCGTCACCGCCCAGGATGTCGTAGATGTACTTGGTCTGCTTGGCGTTCATGAAGTAGGCAGGAGTGGACTTCGTGAAGGACTCGGGGGTCGTGATGCCCACGAATGCGATCCACTTGCCGCCTGCGGGGAACAGCTTGACAGCGGGCAGGACGCGCAGGCCGGTACGCAGGTCCACCCAGTTGCAGGAGACATAGGGGAAGTCCGCTTCCTTGATGATGGCCTTTGCGCGGGCCATGCCGTAGTCGAACTCGTGGTTGCCCAGAGTGGCGATGTCGTAGCCAGCCTCGTTCATCAGCTCGATGATGGTAGCACCGTCGTCCATGGAGCCGTAGGCAGTACCCTGAATATGGTCGCCTGCGTCCACCAGCAGGACGGGCTTGCCCTCATCCACGTAGCCCTGCTTCATGGCAGCGATAGCGGCATAGGTCAGTTTGGGAGACTTGTTGTCGATGTAGGTGTGGACATCGTTGGTGTACAGGATGGTGACAGCGGCATCCTTGCCCGTCAGGAAACCGGCCGAAGCCTGAGGAACGGCAGCAGCCATGGCGGAGGCAGCGGCGGTGACACCGACAGCCTTCAGGAAATTGCGGCGAGAAATAAAGTGTTTCACGAAAAAAGACCTCCTTTATGTTCCAGACCAGTTTTTGCGGCACAGTCTCTCTTCCGCTGTGCCGCATTCTTTGCTTTAAGCTTACCACAGAACCGCCGAAAGAGCAAGCGCAAAGATGGTCATCCTGCATAATAGTTTTCTTTATGAGTACGACTTTTTATGAAATCTCGCGCAAATCAGCACAAAAGGCCGGGCCGCTGCTTCCTGCCTCAGGCTTGCAGCGACCCGGTCTTTTGTTTTGGGCGGTATTGTTCCGTCGTGAATATCGTCTTGTCAGATAGCGTTATACTGGCGCAGGAACTTCTCGAGGTCGGTGCCTTCGATCTTCTTCAGCGCCTCCTTCAGGGCGATGCGGCCCATAAGGGGCAGCTCCATGTCCGTGAGCTTCCGGCCATCCCGCAGCTTCACCGAGGCATCCACCAGCGCCCGGACGTCATAGGTGCTGCCCCAGACCTCCGGCACGCCCCGGTCGATGTTCAGCAGCCGGTACACCGCCTCCATGCCGGTGCGCATGGAGTATTCGGTGGTGAAGATGGTGTCCCGGCCGGTCTCGGCGAACTGGCCGAGGAAGGCAAAGTTCACCGCATCCTTCGGCACGATGTCGGGGCGGTCGCCCTTCGCGCGGGGCATGAAGAAGGCGTCGATATAGGGCATCATGACCGGCACGGTGTTGGCGCTGTGCTCGGCAAGCTCTGCGATATCCTCCACCGGCACGCCCAGATGGTAGAGCCACTCCATGCAGATCTCCCGGCCGGTGCAGTCCCGCATGGGCTTTTTGACGTAATCGCCGGGCTTATCGCTGAACAGGCCGTACACCCAGACGCAGAGCTGGTCTTTGGGCTGTGCGCGGAACTGCTGCTGGCGGTTCAGGGTCCAGCTCAGCAGCCAGGACGAATCCTTCACGGTGACGATGCCGCCGGTGACGGTGCGGCCGCTGAAGGGGTCGCGCTTGCAGATCTTCTGGATATATTGGGGGATCTTCTCATCCAGCGTCGTGATGGTGGCGCTTTCCCAGTTGCTCAGCTCCGGCTGGCTGCAGAACTTTTCCGGGTGGCCGAAGGAGTCGTCCAGCGCGGCGATGCGCTTCCAGAGGTCCCAGCCGTTGCCCGGCTTGATGGCGGGGTCGAAGCCCGCGGCCTTGTTCTGTGCGCCGATGGTGCAGCTCTCCACGCAGCCGCCGTTGGTGATAAAGAGCAGGTCGTCCTCGGTCAAATCAATGGTCTCCACCGCGCCCTTGTGGTCTACCGTGATGCCCGCCGCCTGCTTTTTGCCCGGCTCGAGGCTGAACTGGACGTCCACGACCTTTGTGTCGTAGTAGAACTGGACGCCGTGGTCTTTCAGGTAGGTGACCATGGGCAGGATGATGGACTCATACTGGTTATACCGGGTGAAGCGGAGGGCCGTGAAGTCGGGCAGACCGCCGATGTGGTGGATATACCGCTTGAGGTAGAGCTTCATCTCGAGGGCGCTGTGCCAGTTCTCGAAGGCGAACATGGTGCGCCAGTAGAGCCAGAAGTTGGAGTTGAGCACCTCATCGTCAAAAAAGTCGGTGATCTTTTTGTCCTCAAGCTGCTCGTCGGGGGTGAAGAAGAGCTTCATGATCTCCATGGCTCCCTTATCCGACAGGCCGAACTTGCCGTCGGTGTGGGCGTCCTTGCCCCGGTTCACGGTAGCGCGGCAGAGGGAGTAGTTGGGGTCGGCCTTGTTCAGCCAGTAATACTCGTCCAGCACACTGGCCCCCTCGGTCTCCAGCGAAGGGATGGAGCGGAGCAGATCCCACATGACCTCGAAGTGGTTGTCCATCTCACGGCCGCCCCGCATCACATAGCCGATGTCGTACTTGTGGCCGTCGCAGGCACCGCCGGGCAGGGGGTCTTTTTCAAAAACGTGTACCCTCTCCCCCTTCATCTGACCGTCCCGCACCAGATAGCAGGCTGCCGTCAGGGCCGCCAGGCCGCTGCCGATGATATAAGCCGATTTGCGGTCCACGCCTTCGGGCTTGCGGGGCCGCGCAAAGGCTTCGTAATTGCCGCTGGAATAATACATAGACGTAACCTCCATTTTGTTCTGTACCGGCAGCACGTTCGGCTCCGGCTTGTTTGGTTCTGGCATCAGTATACCCCGCCGCCTCCCGCCCTACAACAAGCAAAACCGCCCAACTGCCGCAATTTTTGTCATACAGGCAGGTTTGCATAGAAAAAATCCGCTCCCAGCGTACCGGAGACGGATAAAAAGCTTTATGATGACTCAGAATGTCAGCCGCATCTGATGCCAGACCACATCGCCGTGGGTGGAGACGGAAACGCCCTCATCCACGAAGCCGAACTGCGCATAAAAGCCGATGAGCCGTTCCTTGCAGGTGAGCACGATGCCCTTGCGCCCGGCGGCTCTCGCGTCGGCGCAGACCTGACGCAGCAGGCGGGAGGCGCAGCCCTCGTGCCGATGGGCCGGGGCGGTGACGACGCTGAATATCATCTGCCACCCACCCTTCGGCGTGTGGAGATGGGGGTCATCGTACATCTCATCGGTGAGGTCGGGCATATCGGTGACGAAGCCGTTGACGAAAGCTTTCACCTCGCCGCCCTCGTCCAGCAGCCAGAAGCAGTCCGGGTAGACGGCCACACGCCCGGCGATGCTCTGCCGGGACGCCCCCTCAGCGGGCGGGTAGGACGCAGCTTCGATGTCGGCCAGTGTGTCCACGTCAGCGGGCAGTGCATGACGGATGCTCATGCTCTCCCCTCCTCAGGCTTTGGCGGCGGGAGCCACCTCAAAGTCGATCTTGCCCAGATTGACGTCGGCGCGGACGATGGTGATCATCATCTTGTCGCCGAGGCTCCAGGTCTTGCCGGAAGCGGGGTCGGTCAGGCGGACGCCCTCGGTCAGGCTGGTGCCGGAGGGAGTCAGGCTGGAGGCAGGCACGAAGCCCTCCACGCCGTTGTCCAGCTCGATGAAGAGGCCGCGCTGGGTCACGCCGGAGATGGTACCCTCGTAGCACTCGCCCAGATGGCGGCGGGCATACTCGGCCTTATAGCAGTCCTCGGCCTTCCGCTCGATCTGCATGGCGATGACCTCGCGCTCGCTGGACTGCTTGGAGGCGCGCTCTGCGAAATCGGTGTAGCGGAGGATCATGGTCTCCTTCTCGGTACCCTTGAGCAGATCGGTCATGATGCGATGGATGGCCAGATCGGGGTAACGGCGGATGGGGCTGGTGAAGTGAGCGTAATCCTTCAGCACCAGACCATAGTGGCCCTTGGGCTTCTCTTCGTAGAGAGCCTTGGACATGCAGCGGAGCATGCCGGTGTTGATGATCTGCTCATAGGGGGTGCCGCGCACACCCTCGAGGATGGCGCTCAGCTCCTTGGGAGTGGGAACGTCCTTGGCGAAGTGGTCATTGATGCCGCAGGCCTGCAGCAGAGCGTGCAGACGCTCCAGCTTCTCGGCGTTGGGCTCTTCATGGACGCGGTAGACGAAGGGGATCTGCTTGACGCGGGCAAAGTGGGCGGCGCACTGATTGGCCAGCAGCATGAACTCCTCGATCATGCTCTCGCTCTCGCCGGAGGTGCGCTTCTTGACGTCGATGCAGCGGCCGTTCTCGTCGAGGATGAGCTTGACTTCGCCGCTCTCGATGTCCATGCAGCCGCGCTCCCTGCGCAGGCGGGCGCGGTGGCCGTACAGCTCCTTCATGGCAGGCAGCTGGTCGATGACATCGGCATACTTTGCCTTGATCTCGGCGTCGGCAGTACCGGCCAGCAGGGCGTTGATCTCGGAGTAGACGCCCTTGACGCGGCTGCGGATGATGGACTTGACAAAGCGGTAATCCGTCAGATTCCCCTCCTTGTCCAGACGCATCAGGCAGGAGAAAGCCAGACGCAGCTCGTTCTCGTTCAGGCTGCAGATGCCGTTGGACAGGGCCTTGGGCAGCATCGGAACGACCTGATCTGCATAATAGACGCTGGTGGCGCGGCTGAACGCCTCGTTGTCCAGCTCGGTGCCGGGCTTGACGTAGTTGGAGACGTCGGCGATGTGGACGCCCAGCTCAAAGCCGCCGTCAGAGGTGCGGGTCAGGCTGATGGCATCGTCGATGTCCTTGGTCTCGGCGCTGTCGATGGTGAAGATGGGCAGGGCGCGCAGGTCCATGCGGCCCTCGCAGTCCTTCTCGGAGACCTCTGCGCCCTCGAACTTCTTGGCCTCATCCCGCACTTTATCCGGGAAGCGGGTGCGGATGTCTTTTGCGTAAAGCAGAGCCTTGGCGCAGCGCTTGGCCTCGTCGGAGCTGCCGAAGCGCATGGCGACGCCCACGCGGTGGTCTTCCTGACGGCTGCCGCGGTTCAGGATCTCGACGGCTACCTTGTCGCCGTCCTTTGCGCCGCCCTCGCAGTCGCGGGCCAGAGGCATGGTGATGGCCGGGCAGTCGTCCGGCACGAAGCGCAGACGGCCCTCGACCCGGCGCACAGTGCCGACCAGGTCGTTCTTCTCGGTCAGGATGGCGAGGATAGCGCCCTCGTCGCTGCCCTCCACACGGGGATGCTCGAATTTCTCCACCAGCACGTCATCGCCGGGCATTGCGCCCTTGGTGAAGCGGCCGGGGATGAAGATGTCGCTGGTGCCGTCCTCCAGCATGACGAAGGCAAAGTTCTTGCCCAGCTTGACCACCTTGCACAGCAGAGCCTTGTCGGCACGGCCGGAGCGGACGGTAAAGAACACGCCCTGACGCTGGCAGACGACAGCCTCTCGCACCAGTTCGTCCAGAGCTTCCATCACCTTGCGGTCTGCGCCGCGCTCGCCGCCGAACTTCTGCTTCAGCTCTTTGACGGTGCAGGGCTGGTTCTGGATGGCATGTTCGATTTTATCGCGCATTGACATAAATTTTCTTTCTCCTTAACTACCATAGCCCGCCCTCCACCGGGGCGCGGCTTCTTCCCTCTTATCTCTTTTTATAACAACAGATAGACACAAAAACAGCCCCGCTTTCATCACGGGGCTGCGGGCGCATACTCAGGCCAGACGGCTTGCGAACACGCAGGCCAGGATGGCCACCACAAAGAAGATGATACCGGCGACGCGGGTCACCTTTGCCAGCATCTGGTCCGCAGGGGTCAGACGGGCGTTGTTTGCGCCGTAAGCGCTGCCGTTGATGACACCAGCCAGACCCTGACCGTGGGTATGCTGCATCAGGGTGAGGGCAAAGATGACCACCGAGACGACGAGCAGAATGACGCCGCCGACGATTTCAATGACTGCCATGGATGAAAACGCTCCTTTTATTGTTAAATTTGGATAACAAACATACAAATACAAGTATATAGTAACATACCTCGGCCAAAAAAGCAAGCAGAAAAGCAAAACCATTCACTCCCCGGCGCTCAGCGCGTCGCACAGGCGGGCAAAGACGGCTGCGCTGGACACCTCCGGCTCTGTCTGGGCGTCCTGCATCACCACGATGGTCCAGCGGGGCTTTTCTGCCGGGTAAAAACCGGCGAACCAGTGGTTTTTCAGCTCTTCGCCGTCCCGGAACTGGCCGGTCTGGGCGGTGCCGGTCTTTCCGGCGGCAGTCCCCTCGGAAGGGGCTGCCTGCCGGCCCGTTCCCTCTGCCACGACGCCCGCCAGCAGCTCCTGCAGCTTTTCCGCCGTCTGCTCCGCGAACACCCGCCGGGACGAGCTATGTGCCAGCGGCGTGAGCTCTTCGCCCGTCGTCTCGTCCACGGTACACTCCACGAAAAGCGGGGTGTGGTAGACGCCGCCCGCCGCAATGGTGTTCATCATCCCGGCCACCTGTAAGGGCGTCGCCAGAAGCTCCCCCTGTCCGAAGCAGAAGTTGGCAAACTGCCCCTTGTTTTCGAGTGTCTCCGCTTCGGGCAGAACGCCAGAAGCCGACCGGAGGCCGCCTGCAATGTCCTGCCCCTTCCCGAAGCCCAGTGCTGCCGCCATCTGCCGGACACGCTCCGGCCCCAATTCCCGCCCCAGCTCGATAAAGTAGCCGTTGCAGCTCTTTTCCAGAGCGCCGTCCAGCCCCACGAGGCCGTGAGGCACGCTTCCGGCACAGCGGTAGACCTGGCCGTTCAGGGCGTCGTAGCCGGGACACTCCCGGGCGAAGTCCCCTTCTCCTGCTTCCAGCGCCGCTGCGGCCAGCACCGGCTTGAAGACTGAGCCCACCGCATAGGCCGAAAAAGCGCGGTTCAGAAGCGGGCTGTCCGGAGCCGTCAGGCTCTCGCCCACATTGGCCGCATCAAAGTCCGGCAGGCTGACACAGGCCCGCACCTTGCCGCCGGTTGCATCTATAATAAGGATGCACCCGGTGGCCATGCTCTCCGCCGCCACCCCTTCTGCGGCCCTCTGGATGCTGCGGGAGAGGGTCAGCCGCACACCCTGCGGGGCAGAGTCTGCTTTTTCTAAAATCGGCTCACTGCCCCGCCGCAGCCGTCCCTGCGCTGTGACCGCACAGTGCAGGGTATCCCGCTCGCCGGTGTAAAGGACATCGTCCAGCGCAGCCTCAAGGCCCGCTGCGCCGTGGCCCTCGCTGTCCAGGTAGCCAATGAGCTGTTCTGCCAGCGGGGCAGCGGCGTACCGCCGGGGAACAGCATAGCACCGCACGCCCAGCCCGCTTACATCCTGCACCACGTCCAGCAGAAAGGGTCGGGAAGTATTCCGCTCCCGGTAAAGCCTGGCCTGCCCGTCGGCGTCCGCATAGGGGTAGAGCCGCGCGTAGCTGCTCTCCCCCGGGAAGCAGAGAGCCAGCCACTGCTCCGAAAGCCCCGTCAGCGGCAGACCGCCGCAGTCGTAGAAGTTCCCCCGCGCCGCAGGCAGGCGGAGGACCGCTTCGCTCTGCGCCGCCGCCCGCACGGCGTAGTCCGTGTTCGAGCAGAGCCAGTATAACCGGCAGACCACCGCCGCAAACCCCAGCAGCAGCGCCCCGTACAGCGCAAGCACTCTTCGGCCCGACATAAAAAGCCCCCCTTCCCTGCCCGGTAGTATGGGCAGAAAAGGGGGTCGGTACACAAAAGAGGCAGAGCCTCCGAAGAAGCTCTGCCTCAGATACTGAAACAGTATGCGCGTTTTGGGAAAGGCTGCGGCTTAGTACATGCCGCCCATACCGCCCATGTCACCGCCAGCGGCAGCAGGAGCGGCCGGGGGTTCGGGCAGGTCGGCCACGAGGCTCTCGGTGGTCAGCACCATCTCAG
>OGEG01001822.1_pt1 | contig 12801 bp, 10 predicted proteins | sample 1570621 | NCBI WGS metagenome assembly OGEG01 (sample SAMEA2582130, study PRJEB24529) | metagenome | biome: Human gut stool | place: China | collected 2011 | reverse complement strand
CCTCCCGGCGGATCAGGACCGCGAGAAGTGCCGATACGGTCGAGAGGAACCCGTCCATGAGGACCGGGAGTCCGGCCGCCGCCCCGCCTAAAAAGAGCCCGGTCATTCCCGCAAGGTCAAAACCGCCAAGCTCCGAAAGGACTGTCACAGCCGAGAGCGCCCCATTCTCATAATCTTCCTTCGTTCCGCCCCGGTACTGCGGATATGTTTCATAAAAGCGGCCGACCGCCATCGAAACCGCCCGTTTTTTCTTTTCCAGCCCGGCATCCGAAAGTCCGGCTCCCCGTCCGGTCGCTTCTTCCGGGGAAAGTCCCGTGAGCACTGCGCTCATCGCGGCAGCAGGCGTCGTATTTCCGATTCCCATCTCACCTGCAGCGAGAAGCTCATATCCCATATCCCGGAACGTAAACGCAAGTTCGATCCCGGAAACCAGCGCCTGCAGGCAGTTCTTTCTGCTCATCGCAGGTTCTCTCACGATATTTCCGGAACCTCTCGCAATCTTTCGGTCCATGATCCGGTGCGGATCCGGCTGTTTTACTCCGATCACTTCACAGTCCATCCCCATGTCCACCGGATAAAGATCTGTTCCAGCAGTCCGGCACATTTTGGAAGTTGAAGTCTCCCCCCGCGTGAAATTCTCCGCCACGATCCGGGTCACTTCCTTCCCGGTCTGGGTCACGCCTTCCGAAACGACGCCATGATCCGCGCACATGACTGCAAGTGCGGACTTATCAAGCGTGATCCCGGACGCACTCCGCCTGATCCCGGCGATCCTTGTAATATCGTCCTCCAGGATCCCGAGACTGCCGATCGGCTTTGCAACGGAATCCCATCGCTTTTTTGCGAGTTCCATCGCATGGCGGTCGGCTGGGACGATCTGTTTCAGATAGCTTTGAAATTTTTCTTCGATTGTCTCTGTTGTCATCGTGTTGTCACTCATTATCTTTCCTTATGTCATTCTTTTTGGATTTCCCAAATGGTTTCTCTCCAGCTTTGTGCCTGCTTTACAAAATGCTCCGCGATCTCCGGATTGCTGTAAAAATACAGATGTGGGAAACCGGCATAGAAGCTTTCTGTTGTGTATCCGCACTCCCAGCCGCGGGTCCCGACCGGTTTCTTCGCCTGAAAATCAGTTCCATTTTCCGGTGAATCCCAGTGGTGGAATTCATGGGCGCGAAACTGAGTTCCCTCCGGTCCGAGAAGTCCGTCCTTTTTCGCTGTCACGGTAATGTAGCCGAATCTTCCAAGCTTCCCGGTATCCTGGCTGCTTCCCTGAAGAACACCGGTCATTTCCCAGCGCTTTCCATCCGGATCTTCAATCGACTCCTTCAAATAGAGGTACCCGCCGCACTCTGCGATACAGGGCATCCCGTTCCTGATCGCCTCCCGGATCGAAGAAAGCATCGTTTTATTCTCTGAAAGTGCTTTCGCATGAAGCTCCGGATATCCGCCGCCAAGATACAGCGCAGACGCCTCCGGCGGGATATTCTGGTCCCGGAGTGGAGAAAAATATCGGATCCTGGCTCCAAGTTTTTTTAAAAGATCCAGGTTGTCCTCATAGTAAAAGCAGAACGCCTCGTCTCTTGCAACTGCGATCACAGGGCTGCTGGAGTTTTTATTATCTGCTACAGGCGCTTCCAATTCTCTTTTTCCCTGAAAAATTGCTCTGCTTCCATCAAAAACCGCATGACACACAGTATGGACGGCGGCTGCTTCTGATATTGTTTTTCCTTCCTGTTTTTTTATGATTTCCGGAATCTTAATTAGAAGTTCCGGAGCTTTCTCCGCTGCTTCCAAAATCCCGTCCAGATCGATCCCCGCCCGGATCTTCTCCTTTACAAACTCCAGTTTTTCTCTGAGTCCCGGGATCTCCTCCGGCATGACAAGTCCCAGATGGCGTGATTCCAGGGTCAGATCTCTGAGTTCCGGAATATATCCGAACACGCGGATCCCCAGCTCCTGCTCTGCCTTTTTCTTAAGTCCCGGATATATCATCGGAGACAGCCGGTTAAAGATCACGCCTGCAACATGGCTCCTCTCCTGATACTCCATAAAGCCTTTGATCGAGGCAAGTGCCGAAAGACTCCGTCCCTTCATGTCAACGATCAGGATCACCGGTGTATCCGTAAGATCCGCCACTTCCCATGCGCTGGCGCGCTCCGATACACCGCCGAGACCATCGTAAAATCCCATCACGCCCTCAAGGACCGCGATCCGGCTCGCCGGAAGCCCCTTATTCTCCAGAACTTCCCGTCCAAGAAGATACCGCAGCGTATCCGCCCCCACAAAAAAGCTGTCCAGATTTCGCGATGGAATCTCCAGCACCGTCCGGTGAAACATCGGATCAATATAATCGGGGCCGCACTTAAAGGCACGCACCGCCTCAATCCGCTCCTTTAGGAGTGAAAGAAGTACACAGGTGAAAAATGTCTTCCCACCGCCGCTCTTTTCGGCGGCGATCATGATGCGGGGGAGACGGATGGAAGTTGGGATGCTCTCTTCTGATAATCCATTTTTTAACATTTTCATCATTCCAGATCTTGCCTCTCTAGTCTAAAAAGAGCTATTCTCAATCAAGATTTTCCAATATCCTTTTTGACTGGTTCCAATGCGCTGAATAATATTCTGGCTTTTCATTTTATCAATCTGATATTTTACACGATTAATTTTCCACCCCAATTGAGCTGCCATGTCTCTCTGTGTAATATCAGGCTGTTCTTTAATCAATGCCAGAACCGCTTTGCTCCTGTCTGTCAGGTTGTATTCCGTGTACACGGAAATTCTCACAGCATCGTCGGTAAGCTTTTGAATATCTTGGTCGACTTTCTGAACACCTTGGTCGGTTCCAATTCTTGTCTCTTCCACATTACGGTAGAGATTAATACGGAATCCAATCTCCATATCGTGAAACTCCGGCTCGCGTAATCCGTATTCCTGCATTGCTTCCATCAATTTCGGAATGCCGCTGCCCCACGCCTCAATCAGATTCATATAAGAAAACGCATGTGCAAGCGCACGATTACGTATTTTTGAATATCCCTCTTTCATCTTATCCAGAGTCACACCTGGCATAAGACCGCCCGGCGATGTAACTTCCAAACGGTCATCATAAATTGCTACCTGAATGTGCGAATTCTGCAAAAAACTACAATTCATCACAGCATTAATAATAAGCTCCCGGATACTGTCCGGCGGAAGTTCATAAATATCTTTCCGATAAATTCCCTCCAGCTTTGCTCCAAGTTCAAAAAAACTGCGAAGCATACTCATGTTCAATGTTTTTCCGAAGCGTCGTGGTCTTGTAAATAGATTCACTTCGCCCCACTGTTCAAGCAGCCGTTCGATCATCTTCGTCTTATCGAAATAATAAAATCCCTCTCTCTGGATTTTCTCAAAGCTGTTGACACCGACCGGTAATTTAAAAAAACTTGTTATGAACTGTATACTCCGTTCAAAATGTTACGTTGCTGTATTTTTCTGTTATTCTCGATTTTACCATTCTTACATCTAAATGGCAAGTTTATGACACATTCGTTCTGAAGTCTGAAGTGCGCAGTATGTTTAAGAGATTTTTCTTTTTCCCAAGCCCATAGAATATAAGGCATGACTGCTCACAAATAAATATATTTTTTTAGAAAAGACAGTGTAACTTTTTCCTCTTTGTTGATGATCAACAAAGAGCGTGATTCATTCAATCTGAGAATTTAAATACACTAAAGCTATGTGTAGTAGTGCTGACAAGCTAGGAGAATCCTTGCTTGATACGTCCATTTTGATGTGATTTTAATTTCACAAGCTCTTACGAGCCCTGACACAAAATACGACTCGAAATAAATAACTTCTTTGTTTCAATCCACGGGCTTCTACGGCCCCTGACTGGGCAGGAACTGGATTGGAGTATCAATGTATGTTTCAATCCACGGGCTCTTACGAGCCCTGACGGCAATTTCAAACAAACTATTTACTAAAAATTGCCGCATATTTTATATCATTCACAATTCAAACCACAATCGTAAATAACATGCTTATTTCACTATTAAATCATGCACAATCTGTACGCTGAGCTTTTGTGCATGTTGTCTAATTCATCTCTTCTTTTTTATGTGCACCTCCCTTTTTCCACTATAAAATAATGGAATTATCCTGGCTAAGTTCAATGTCCTCACGTTTTCCAATCACCTCTATCTGATTTTTATAATTCTTCCCTAAGCGATAAAATCTGATCGTATCGGCGTTTCTGTCAACAAGGCGGGATAACTCGGCCTTTAATTGCACAAAATTTGCCATGCTGATATCGAGTTCAAAAACAGATTTCTGAACACGTACCCCATAATTTTCACATATTTTTGCAACTTTTCTAAGTCGTTCCGGACTATCTGCGATATCATATGAAAGCAAAATAAACACTGTCAATCCCCCTCCCAAATGTATGGCGGATATTCCGGAATATCTCCACGAATATATTGCGCGAGTAACTGCGCCTGCAAATACGGGATCAGCTTTCTCTGCACATCTTTTTTATACAGTGGAAATGAAACCTTTTCATTTTTAGAATTTTCCCATTCTGTTAATATTTTCCTTTTCGCCATCTCCTTCAATTGTATATTTCCACTCACACTTTCAAAGTCTTTTTGAGTAACCTGTTTGCGGTTGATCAATGTAAGTACAAAACGGTCTACAAATGGCGCTCTAAACTCCTCGATCAGATCACAGGAAAGGGAATCTCTTCCCGGATGAAGTTCATGTAAATATCCTACTGCTGAATCCAAGCCGAAAGATTCTAAAGCTGCCGTACAGTTGAGCGTAAGCATTGTATACAAAAATGAAAGCAGTGCATTGCAGTTATTTTCCGGCGGTCTTTTACTTCTCCTTTCAAACTCCATCCCGGTCGACTTTTGCTTGATCATATTGTCAAACTGGTCAAAATAATTAGAAGCGATACTCCCCTCCAATCCTCTGACTTCATCAACTGTTTTTGCAGCAGCAATGTCTCCCAACATCCCGGATATGGTCTGCGAAGCCTGAGACAATTTTTGATATTTTTTCAATTTTTCGGGATTGGATACTACAGATTTAAGATGTTCTCTCTTCTATACTTTTTGCCATATATTCAAGCAGATTCTTTTGATTGATCACTTTTCCCAGAACAATATTTTTAGCAATTGCCAGTTTTTCAGAAGAGTCATACATCTGATACTGTTTTCTTCGAAGAAGCACATTCCCCACATTTTTTCCGCACATTCTTCCGTAATATACGCCATATTGCGATACATAGGAAATCGGTATCTTATGTTTTGAACAATATCCCACCAGGAAATCCGAAACTGTTGCCGGACCGAATATTACAATCTGCTCGATTGTCAATGCAGGAACATTTACTGCCTTTTTTGATTCCACACCGTCTGAATCTATCATCTTTGTGATAACTTCAAACACATCATTTTCACAATGAATATATGTGTTTGGATTCAGGATATATAAGACTTTTTTTACCTGTATCACATCACCACTTCTTCCATAAATATTATACGATATACTTCTTTCGTATACATTCCATGTAATCCTGAACAAGTATTTTTCGCGGATTGCAGAGATCGTTTAAAGAACAGCCATTGCATCTCTTTCTCAGTTCCGGTTTGATTGGATGTGGATTTTCCAGATAACTGCTGATCTCTCTTATAAACTTTACTGCATCCGCCCGGACTTTATCGGAAATGTTTACTTCAAATCGTTCTTTCGATCCTGTGTAATAAATATAGCCGGTTGTAATCATTGTATGGAACATCTCCTCCAAACACAGTGTCTGCGCCGCCATTTGAAGATTATACTCTTCCTCATCACGTTTTTTTCCATGTTTGTATTCAACAGGGTATATTCTGCATGTTTCCTCGAGGAAAGGAATATAACAGCCATCCGAAACAACTTCGAACTCAACCGAATCACAAATTCCAAATAAATGATATTTCTCAGAAACCACTTGAAGTCCTGTCACTTTTATGTGAGTCCCACGCCTCTCGATCTTGCATTCATGAGCCCGCGTGTGATCGCGGGCTCCTTCTGCCGTAAAAACATTTTCAATAAAGTTCTGCTCTGCGATTTGGAGATAAAATCTTCGTTTGCAGAACACCCATTGCGATATCCAGGATAATAAGATGGGTTCATCATCCATGATCATTTTACCTGTATGCCATTATTTTCGAGTGTCTGTGAAAATTCATCTGTCGATTCATTTCTCCAGATAATATCGCCGAATGGATTTTCCTTGACTCCGATATCGATCCCACGCATTGTTTCCGGAATCTGCATAGTGATGTCGTAATCCTCCAGCTTTCTCGGATATTCAACCCCTTCTTTTTTTGTTATACGAAGCATGTTATACAATTTATGTGCCGGCATGCAACCGAGCAGTGCCTCTTTCTCATTCTGCTCCGGATTTTCCGGATGGGTACCAATGTGTTTAAAAATAATTAATGGAGAGGCTGCCCGCATACCCTGCTTTGATGCTGAATTGTCGAATTCATACATCTGCAACAGTGCTTCGAAAAGTTTGTTCAGATCATCTTCCGAAAAACCTGTGCGGATTGCCAAACTGGGACTGATCGTTCCCTGAACAACATATAAACCATATGATACAACTTTCTTTTCACCCATGGTTCTCTTCGTCTGTTCATCATGTTCAGCTTCTTCTCGTTCGTAATCCTCAATGGTTGAAAAATCATTTCCATCTGTATAACACATTCTTGTAATCGTCATGTCTTCGATATGTATCGGATCTACCGATTCAGCCATTCCAAGCTGTACTGGTCCTGTGATCTGACCGGCATTTCGTCCTGTTGACAGAACTCCTCCAAAAGTTCTTACATCCCAAAATCTTTTGCAAAATGCAGCGGCAGACTCAGGAACTTTTTTATTCTTAAAGGGCTCTGCGAATTTTTCTTCCCCATTTACTTCCAATACAATTTTAGCGATTTCCTTATTGATGCTGACCCCATTGCGCATCAGAATGTCCATTCCATCTTCTCCCGCATACGCCACATCAATATAATTTCTTATGCGCCGCTTAAATGCTACATCAGTTATAATCCCAATTTCTGTTTCAAGGTCCTGTCTTGGCAGGTTTCCCATATCTGGATCTCCATTTGGATTTGCGAGTTTGGCTTCAACAAGCATCGTAAATGTATAGGTATTTTTTACAACTTCTTTTGCTTCCGCAAGCTTCACAACATTACTCATTCTCATTTTCCTCCTTGTTTTCTGCATTTTTATTCTTAGCAGACATAAAGACCATACGCTGCTGCGCATAACCCAGGTCAAATGCCGCCTGTTCTTCAATGGAGAAATGCGCAGGGATATCTCCATTGAGTGAATTAGAAATTTCCCCGAAAATTTTATCAAACATACTGCGGGATTTTAATTTACCCAGATAATGTTCTTTATTGTCGTTAACCATTGTAAAAATCTTAGCCGGGCTTTTTTTCATCGCTTTGTAATACTTTTTTGCTATAGATACATTGACGCCTTTCTGTGCCGAAAGGAACTGAATATAATCCATACATGCAAGCCACCGTCCACATTGATATCCTTTACTATATATCCCATTGTACTCTTTATTGAGCTTCATTGCATTTTCCATCTCAACATCTCCTTTTCTTATCAGGTATGCTTTTATAAGTTGCAGATAAAAAATATCAGGAATGATTTTCCCCTCTAATATGTCCCTGTCCACGCGATGAGACACCTTGTGTAAGATCCTTACAGGGATTTCTTGATCAGAAATTACAGCGTTGAGCAGATTTTTAATATCCATACCCAGCTCTTTTTTTGCCTGCTTGAACTTGTCCTTGACGTCCTTTTTTTCAAGCAGTCCCAATAAAATTGCATACAGATTTGTGATCCGATATTCAAAATTCGATCGACTATCAATGATCGTCGTGTCTTTATACCATTTTTTTATACTTGCCTTAAGGTTCTGATATGTATCTTTATGATAATCAGATAAATAAAGCCTGCCTTTTGCCGGAACATCAAAGCTCATAATATAGTAATTTCCGCTGACTTTTCCTAACTCTATTTCTTTTCCTTTTTTTATTAATGTCTGAAGAGCTGCGGTATATTTTTCTTCTTTCCCCTGAGATCTCTCTGTGGTTTCCTCCAGTTCATCCATCAATTCATCAAAATCTGTATCCCCGATTGAAATAGCCTTTTTGATCAGATTGAATGCATCCGGGTTATCAAACCAGTACATGATTCCAAAATTGTTATCATGATTGTTTTCTGAGGTCAGCAGATATTCAATTCCTGCTTTAATGATCTCGGTCTCTTCCTTTGACATTGGACACGCCGTGCTTCCGCTGTCTCCAAATGAATGGAACGAGCACCTTTCCCCGTTACAGAACTCTGATCGTTCGAAAAGACCGGAACTCCGCTTCCTGTTTGAGGAGCCATTATCTTTGGAAATTTTCCCACGATCGGATCCACTTTCTGTCCGGTAATACAGGAAACTATTTTCTTTCCAGGCACTTTTTCATCCGATCCCGAACGTATAATATCATCACAATATTCTTCAAACCATTCTTTCCAATCCGTTTCATTTTCAAGATTTTTTCCGTCAATCCGAAAAGATACAAATTCTCCCGGTTTGATCTTGAAGCTTTCCAGTTTGATCCACAATTCCTGTGCCATTTCCGGACTATCTTCAATTTTATTTAGGAATTTATAAGCAATCGCTATCGACTCAGACCGTTCTGCACCTTTTTTCATGCATGAAAGCCACTCTTCATGTTTAATCTTCTCCGTTTTTCCCTGAATGTTTCCTGCACATTCCGGCCATATATATTTGAGTTTTTCACAGACAGGGGAAATTGCAAGGTGCTTCGGGGTTTTGGGGCATAATACTTTTTGCTTCCGTTCATCTTTACTGCGCGCTTCCAGAACACGATAATTTCCCTCACGATCCAATTCTATGTAAGCGGCAACATCTCTTTTTTCTGTATTTCCGGCAGATCCAATTCCCCGACTTATGGCAAAATCATATATTTCTTTATACATCCTTCTTCCACACCTCCCTGCTTGCAAAGTCCGGAACATTGATCACTCCATTACAGATATAAGGATGATAAAAGGTACGATACACGTTTCCTTCTCCTTTCGCTGTATCCAAGGGGGTATGGGTTTTAATGTCAAAACTATCATAGAGCATAATTCCAAGGTCTTCTGACTCACTGATTGGATGTATGTCAGGATCTGGCGGTGTAAAGAACGCCATGCATTCTCTCAATCCCAGATACGGCTGATGAAAACATTTTCCGCTTTTCACTCTCCTGTTAAACTGGTCGATCAATGACTGCTGCGTAACTCTTTCTTCACATCCTTTTTCTTTTATGATCTCTGCATGGATCCTGTAGTATACATCCCGAAGATAGATATTATTTCTTTGCGTCCGCGACTCCTCTACAATGATCGGTTCTCCATCCAATACAGCCTTCTTATTTACCTCGTTTCGCTTAATGTTAATATAGCGAATTGGTTTCATGATCTCGATCTTTTTAATCTGATAATGAAACTCACCGGGTTTAAAATAAATTGCTTCCAATGCACCGCGACATGCTGATGGAGTCGGTGCATCGTAGCTCACTCGTTCTACCTTGGCATTGCTTCTGGTAAAACATGCAAATTTTCCGTAAATGTCTACAACAACATTCTCAGGCATTTCCTCACCTCCGTTTACGTCTAATTAAATATATACATCTTATTGTGCTTTTTGTCAATACAACATTACTTATATCTTTATAGTTTGTTCATCATGCACATGTTTCAATTGATTATAAACAGTGCTTATCTCAGTCAGATAGGACTTCTGTCTTTTTTAAAGCAGTACGTAATCATAAGATATCTCCATCAGTGACAAACATCACACGCTAAGCACTATGTTCATTCAACTTGAATTTTTTCATTGACACTTTATCATTATAAAGAAATTGGCCAGAAGCACAAAGCATCCTGGCCACTGACGTAAATCTTAAATTAATTTCAATCCACGGGATATAAAACCCCAGGACTTCATTATATCTAAAACCTTTAAATATGACAATACAAAATTTTACATCGTCATATTATTTTCCGTCTTCCAACCAGCCGTCTCCATACTCTGTACACTCTATGTACAAATATTTTCTGATCCTTTTAGAGCATATACGCCTCGCTCATCTCCTCTCTCTGCAGTCCGGTCTTCTCATCATAAATTTCATCGATATCTGCAATATACCAATCGATTCCTACCTTCTCCCGATTTCTTCCAAGCCGTACATGCAGCTGATGACAATGCATTTTTATAAATTCTGCTTTCTTTCCATTCATATATCGGTTGACGCGGAAATCCGGGCATAATGCCATTTGTTTCCTGGTAATGCAGTAATCCTGCGCTCTGATTGTTTTGAGCAAAGAATCAAATTCTTCCCTTTTTGCAGCGTATGGCACAATTACCGTGCATTGGCCGGTCGAATCGATCAGTTTATATTCATCGCACATTTTCTTTACATCAAGCTTTTTGCAGGCCTCTCTGATTTCACTCCTGTCAGCTCCCGTACTTGTGTCCTGACCGTAAAGCTCCGAATAATATTCATCCATTAGCTCAATATCATTCAGATTCAATTCTTGATGACGCTCTGCAAGCGCTCTTGTTCGACATGCCTCTGTATAATAAGCACTGCTAGGAAATCCATATACATTCGTATCTTTCAGCATAAAGATCACAAATTCACCATACCTTTTTCCGTTTCGATTGATTCTTCCCGCCGTCTGTATTATGGATGACAGAGGTGCATACTCACGTACTCCTGTCGGAAAATCAATATCAACACCTGCCTCAATACATTGTGTACTTACCAGATAGCATTCCTGTCCCTGATCCAGCATTGCTTTAACTTTCCGGATCACCGTCTTTTTGTGTTCCGTACATAAATCCGAGGACAAATAAAGCACCGTTGATCCTTCCTTTACATCTTTTAATATTTTATACATAGAAAGCGCTTTTCCAACGGTGTTGAAAACAAAGAGTACTTGCTTTTTATCCTGCGCATACTCACGCAGATCCTGAAAGCCTATCTCTTCTTTTCTCACGATTATTTTCGTTTTTTTGATCTTGTCATAATCACAGTAGAGTGTTTTTACATTCTTTATGACCTCTGTCATTTGAAATCCATCCGGTATTTCCCTTCGATACTGATATTTGGGGAAGGTCGCGGTCGATAATAAAATGCTCACATTAAAATGATCAACTAATGCTTTCAATGTCATGATCGTGCAACTTGTCAGATCGTGCGGAAGGACCTGGCATTCGTCAAATACCACAACAGAATTTGCTATCTGATGTAATTTTCTGGACGGAGCTGCATAGTCTGTAAACAGTGTTTCAAAGAATTTTACACTTGTTGTGATAATGATCGGCACGTTCCAACGATCAACCATTCTCTGCGCCGCTTCATTATATTTTGTGTCGCTGTCATCTTCAAAAACAATGTTATCACCAAATGCTTTTCGATAGACGTCCGCATTTTGTGAGATGATCGAAAGATACGGCAAAACAACAAAAATCCGTTTATATCCGTTCACTTTTGCCTGCTCCAACGCAAAGCGCATTAACGCTAATGTCTTAGCGGTTCCTGTAGGAGCCGTCATCGAATAAAATCCCCTCCCGAGTTTCCCTGCTGCTTCAGCATCATTATAAACTTTATTTCTAAGGCGATTGATTTCAAGAGAAGGATCCGCATTTGCAAGGATCTTGTTTCGATAGGCATTCAAATCTCCAATACACTTATCAGCGTTCAATATTTTATCTTCTTCCAGTTCAATATCATCACAAAACTTAGCTGTTGCTGTATAATCAGCATCGACCAGACTGGAAAAAATCATTCTGGCATACAACATCTTTGCATATTCGTCCATTGTCTCTAACGGGAGATAGTCCGTTTTTTCAATATGACCTACCAATTTATTATCTTCCGCATATTGCGCGACAGCTTCATACTCCTTCAAAGATGACAACGCGTTTACCTTTCCATCTCCGTCCGGCATATCAAATTCATCCGCTTCCGGAAGCTGGTACATCTCTTCCAGATCATATTTTCGCGAAAACGATTCCCCCATTCTCGAATGATGCCCCTTGATCGCAGCGCATATGATCAAATGCATCATTCGATCTTCAATATATCGTCTTTTTTCACTTCCCAAAAAACACTCATTATGCAGATATTCAGCGCCAACAATCGCATGGTCAACCTTACTTTCCATTCTTTCCAATACTCTGGAAAATTTTACTGTCCGCTTTCCTATGTCATGAACGTTTCCAATTGTTTTTGTGATTTTGGAACTTTCAAAGTCAGCTCCAAATGTTTCTGCCAGATCTCCAACCAAGCGAAGGTGATCTTCCAATGGCTCATTGCCATGTGACGATGTGTGAGCATAAAATACTTTTTCCTCACGTTTGTTCTCTTTTTCCATGTTCTTTCCTTTTTTACTTTTTGCAAAGTTGGTAAATAATAGGGAAAACAGAATGTCCCAAACTCCTTTATAATTGTTTGATATGTCGTTTATCTGCAAATAGTTAGCCACAATAAGCACAAATAACGAAAACAGGACATTCATAGAGAAAAATCGGTCACCATTGACTTGTTCTTTTCTCCTACTTTTGTCCAGGATTTAACAAAAGAACAAAAGAGAAAGTATGATTACAGTAAGCAAAAAATGGATACGGCTGATAGGGATTGTCGGTTGTACAGTGTGGATGGCATCTTGCAAGCAGGC
>OGEG01001815.1_pt1 | contig 12825 bp, 12 predicted proteins | sample 1570621 | NCBI WGS metagenome assembly OGEG01 (sample SAMEA2582130, study PRJEB24529) | metagenome | biome: Human gut stool | place: China | collected 2011 | reverse complement strand
CACGCAAAGCTGAAGGTAAAGCCAAGCACCAGGGCCACCAGCGGGTTCATAGCCCACCGGTCCAGCCGGAAGGGCAGCCGGTGCTCCCGCTCCAGGGCGCCGGAGCGCCCGAACACGCCGAATTGGTACAGGCCAAACAGGATCATAATGATGCCGCTGATGCGGGCAAACCAGGTCTGGTTGCTGCGGAAAAAGCTTCCCAGTGCTGTAAAGCCGAACCCCAGCAGAAAAAAGGTAAAGCTGATGCCCACCACAAAGAACAGGGTGTTGACCAGTACCCTCCCCCTGGGATAGCGGATATTGCCGTCGCTGTCCACGTCCCTGGCGCCTCCCGCCAGATAGCTGACGTAGAGGGGCACAAGGGGCAGCACACAGGGAGAGAAAAAGCTCAGCAGCCCCTGTAAAAACACCGTAAGTACCGGCACGCTCGTCTCCAGTGAAAGACCCATATTCATCTCCTTTGTTTCAAATAAAGTCTGCTGTCCAGCTCAGCCAGGCTGATCTCTGAGAGCCTGCTCCGGCAGCCCTCGTCCAGCTCCTCCAGCAGGCTGTCCTCCCGGCAGTCGCGGAGATCTTGCAGGTAGTCTGTGATGTTATCTGCCACGGCATTGTGGCAGGCAGAGCGCACGGCGTCCGCAAGATTTTCTTTTTCGGACAGGTTGCCGAAGGTGGCCTCCAGCGTTTCGATGACCTCCGGCTCAAAGGCCGGGTGCATCGTCCAGATGGGCAGCGGACGGGCAAAGCGGGACGCATGGGTGTCCGAAACATCAAAATAGAGTTTCAAGCAGTTTTGACCGTCATCACCAAATACAGCGATGCTCTTGGCTCCACGGTTGACCCAGCGGCCAAACTGACGGTTCCAGCGCTCCATCTCAAGGACTGCGGTGGCATCCGGGCGCTGGGCGTAGATCATGAGCTGGTCCGCAAAGGGGTACTTGTACAGCCGGGATGCAGTGGTCAAATAGTCCGTCCAGCTTTCCCAGTACCGGGTCAGACCATTCGCCGTGCGCTGGGCAAGGGCGAGATATTCTTCGGTTTTGCTTGGCATTTTGGCCTCCTTTTTCAGATTTTAGGGTATAAAAATAGCGGGCAACCGTTTTGAGGGTCGCCCACAGAGGTATATAATAATTAAGTTATCGTCGATTTTGAAGTTTTGATGATGAATGTCTATTTTTCATTGCTTTCGGGCGGACGAACATAACGTAACATTTCTCTTTCACAGGCACCAAATTCCAAATAGTTGTTTTTTGCCTCGTTTAGAGTTATTCCATGATTCAAGTCACTGGGGTCGCTACCAGAAGTAATAAACGGGTCATTCTCCCAAAAGCAAACTGGGCAAATGTACCCACAATCTTCCTTTGGTGGAACATTATAAGTAAAACATTCGCAGCATGGACATTGATACTTTTTCAAATACATGCACCTCCGCAAGTACCGGCTTATCAATTTGTAAATGGCTCTGTGTCTTTTCCGTCGTATACAATTACTTTAATGTTGGTGGCCGCATCAACATCTGCATGAATACCTACGGTGTATTCTTTGTCCGTAACATTCGCAAAAGAGTAGCAGCCTCCCGCAGAAATATTGCCAGATACAATTTCCTGTTCGCCTTCGCAGAGCAAATGCACTACAATTTCAAAATCATTCCTATTTTGAATCGTCAGTGTGCCTGTTTTGGATGAAACCTTCACATTAGAATAAGTGATTACATATTTGGCAGATGTTGATTTTTCGGTACAAGTCACAGAGCAATCCCATTGGATTGCAGCCTTCGCCTTTCTGTAGGATTCCGAAGCTCTATACGCCGAGATTATAATGATTGCGGCTACGGCAAAGACGCTCACGATAATGAACACTATTGGTGGTTTTTTCTTCATAGTCTTTATCTCCGAAATTTCCAATTCATTGAGTCGAGCATATCACATAAGCGAACGCTCTAAGATTACAGCTCGGTTTCTACAGCAAGCTGCTCCTGCTTCTCTTTTTCGTCAGCGATTTGGACATCAACATCTTCGCGCATCTTTTTCAGAAGTGCAAGGACTCGCTTGATTTAATCAGAACATCTTGCTGCCACGCTTTTCCTCTGCGGAGAATCGTGTCAGAGATATTGGAAACGATAGCCTTAACCGCCTTTTGGGACGGCTTGATAATCAGCTTTTCGTTATACTTTCTGAAGTTCCAGCCGAGGAAGTCAAAACCATCGTCGATGTTGGTGACAACGGTCTTTTCGTCAGAAAGTTCCAATCCGCGTTCAGCGAGAAACTCTCGAATCAGCTCCCTTGCTTCAAGAGCCAATTCAGGTGTTGCCGCTGTGACCACAAAATCGTCTGCATAGCGGACGAAGTTTACTTTGTGGGCATTCTTAAATCTTGAATCGACCTTGTCGAGCGCGTTTGTGTGAAAGCGTTCGACCAGCTTCTTCTCGATACCATCCAGCGTCATATTCGCCAGAATGGGGGAGATAATACCACCTTGCGGAGTTCCTTCCTCGGTAGGAAAGAGTTCGCGCTGATAGATAAATCCCGCCTTTAAGAACTGCTTCAAAATGTTCTTGTCCATGGGGATGTTCGCCAGAAGCCAATCATGGCTGATATGGTCGAAACAACCTTTGATGTCACCCTCCAAAACCCACTTCGGAGAAATGTGCTTGCGCGACAGTGCATTGAACAGATATTCGCAGGTATCCTGTGCGCATCTTCCTTTTCGGAAACCAAAGGATCTCCCATCTGCTGTTGTTTCCGCCACCGGCTCCAGTGCCAAAGCATAGAGAGCCTGCATTGCGCGGTCATACATTGTAGGAATGCCCAATGGACGCTTTTTCTTCTTGTCCTTCTTTTCGATATACACTCTACGGAGAGGACGCGCACGATACCCTTTATCTGTCAGCGATAGAACCGCTTTCATTTTCTTCGCCGGGGTGTTCCAGAGAACACCATCCACACCGGGAGTCTTGCGCCCATCGTTGGTAACGACACGCTTAACAGCCAGTGCTTTGGCGTAAAAGGAATGTGTCAGAAGATACTGAAGTCGTTTTACTGCGTTGTAGTCTTTTTGCTGAGTTGCCTTGACAATCCTGATTTGTAGCCTGTTGACTTCCTGCTCTGCCTTATGCCAGTCAATGTTTTTCCATTGGGCACTCAACATAGCTTCGTCCGACAGCTTCTCAGAAGTTTTACCTTCCGTCGTTGAATACTTATCGTTCACAGGAATACCTCCAATCTTGCCATGAAATACCGGGAATAAGTCAGCACCCTTTCAGGTCGGGGCAAATTTTGAACCCCTATGCTCACCGTTGCAGTGAACCATTCGCTTTTTATTCCATCTCATACCCTCTGCACCGTTTCTCCCTCTTGCGAGGTCGATACCTTTATTAAAGGAGTGCATAGGGTTTTCCACGTTCCACGTAATGCATAATTCATGAATGCCTTAGCCGCCATCTTTGAACCGGGAGGATTTGTGTCCATTTGCTTCGGGGTACAGAAAGGCCCCTTGGCCACCTCCAACACCTTTTGGTGTAGGTGTATCAGCCTTATTTCACCTATTCCCTGTAACGATCCTTACGATGGTTCATATTACATTCGACATAGCATTCTTTACCCTAACAGTACATCCGCTTTAGGCTGGCAGATTTCCCATATTGTCCTGTGAGCTTCCCAACGCTGGCTTTTGACCAGTGCAGGTCACAGTAGGGTTACTCCAAATGGATAGAGTAGCGTTTACACGCAATACATTACGCGACTTCGTGTCGCACCTCTGCCTCCGGGTCGCAGACAATGATATCATCATCGGTCACGAGAAAAGCATTGGTAATTTCACGCTTTGCGGAGAAGGATTTGCTGGAACCGGGCGTACCCAGAATCAGGCCATTGGGGTTCTTGAGCCGCTTACGGTCCACCATGATAAGGTTGTTGGAGAGGGCGTTCAGGCCATAGTACAGCGACTCCCGCCCGGACTGGTAAAGTTCCTGGGTGGTAAAGGGCACAAAAATGGCTGTGCTGCTGGTGGTCAGTCCGCGCTGAATCTCCACCTGGCAATCTGCCAGCGGAAGCGAGGACATCAGCCCCTGCTCCTGCTGAAAATCAAGGCGGCACAGGTTGCAGTTGTGTTTCTGCGCAATACTGGAAGCCTGAAACACATTGGTTTCCAGCTCCTGCTCCGTGCACCCCGTGTTCAGCACCAGAGTGGTCACGAGAAACATTCGCTCGTTCTGGCTCTGCAGTTCCTTCAGCAGAGCTTTGGCATCCCTGCCGTAGGTTTTCAAGTCGGACGGCAGAATTTCCATGTCGTAACCGGCACGGATGGCCTTTCTCTGTTCCTCAATGGTACTGCGGTCCAGCTCTGTGATCGTGCGTTTGACATTTTTGATGGCTTTGTTCTGGTCCACAGACTGCACATGCATCGTGACAATCTGGCTGGAATCCATATCCAGAAAGTCCTTCAGCAGCTGGTCGCTCAAGTCAGATGCCGTAATGGACAGATAGCTTACCGACCCGAAAATGCCGCCCATCTGAAAGGTGCGGCTGTTCTGAAAGGCGAATGCTGTCGGCGCAATGACATCCTTCACCGTCAGCCCACCGGCAGCCAGCTTCTTCCAGTCAAAATAGAATTTCGATTCACCATCCAGATTGAAAATGCCATGCATGAGCTTCAGCCGCTCCCTGCCGTCCAGAGGCTTTGCCTGCACGCCCAGACGATGGAAGTTATTGAGCAGATCATTCTGGATGTGGTCCAGACGGGCTTTGACCTGCTGCATGCTCTCGCCGGACACACCAAAGGTCAGGTATTTGCGTTTGGTCAGGCCGTTGTTGCCCTTGGACAGCTGCTGCCGGAGCATCTGGGAATATTCGGCGCGCACATCGTCAAAGCCGTCTTTCTGGAACGGGATGCGGATGCTTTTCTCGAACTCGGTACTGTCCGTCGCCGTATTCACAAAAGACAGCTCAAAGTGGATGGAGCTGTCGAAAAAGTTGAGGAACGAGCACCATTCCTCATAAATCGCCGTACGGTCCTCCGGCAGGGCCAGCTGATAATTGATGTCCTGAAATTCCACCGTCCGTGTATAATAGCCGTTTTTCACGCGGCAGGTTCCGTCCTCGAACATCCGCTGCATCGGGATGGACTGCTGTGCCGTACGGGGAACTGCACTTTTCTGCCGGGACGGTTTTGCGCTGTTTTTACCGGTCTTTTTCCGAAGATTCATCACGGAACGTCACCTCCTTTGTCAGAATCGAATAGTAGTTGCAGGTTTTGTACGGGCGTACCTTCGGCCGCAGGAACTTTGCCTGCACATAATACCGCAGCAGTTTTTCGGCGGGCTGACCGTTTTTCTGGTACATGCCCAGAAAAAATGCCGGAAACATGACGATCATCATGCCAAGAGTCGCCGCGGTGTTGCCGCCGACATCCCGGAGAACAAAAAACAGCGGCACTCCCACGAGAGCCGCTGCACCGAAACAGATGAGCTGCCGCTTGGTCAGGTTGAACGCCACCTTCGTTTTGACGTTTGCCAGATCACGCGGCACGGAAATATAAGCTGCCATAACGCCTCCCTTTTAATGTGCGCCCAGAATGCTTTTGGCTACCGAGCTTGTCTTGAACAGGGTGAAGCAGAGCAGAACGGTGTAGCCCACAATGCTCCAAATCGAGTTGATTGCATCGCCGGAAATGGCAACGTTCTGAATCAATACCGCGTAGACGGCCACACAGATCAGGATCAGAAAGCCCTGAAAATCCAGCGCAAACAGGGATTTCAGATAGTTCTGCCCGATGTGGCTCTGCTCATGGTTGCCCCATGTTGCCATCGGAATGGGGGCAAGGCTCACCATGCAATAAATCTCGATCATTCTGCCGTAGACAATGACAAAAAATGACGATGGACAAGATTCTCATGGTAATGCCGATGAAGAACGATTGCAGGAACAGCCCGAACAGCGGGCCGACTTCCATCTGCATCATGCTGGCTTCCAGCATTGAAAGCCCCACCTCGTTGACACGGGTGTTGCCGGAGATGATGCCGCTGGAATTTGCCACGACCTGCTGCGTCACATCGAACACTGCCATAATGATCTCGAATGTGTTACTGATGAGCCAGACCGAAACCGCCGTTTTGAAGATCCACTTCATCAGCAGTGCCGGTTCAAACTGCGCCATGTTGTTGTGTTCGGTGATCATCTGAATCAGTTCGTAACAGGCAATGAAGGTCAAGATAATACCTGCAATGGGCAGCACCACATTTCTGGACAGCGCTTCAATCATTGCGAACACTCGCGGCTCAAAGGCTGATGGCTTTGTGCCTACCTGCTGTGCGATGCTGCCCACCTGCGTGTTGACATCGTCAAACAGACCGTTGAGATTGGACATGATTGCCGCTGTCAGCAAAGATTTGATCCAATCCGAAATCGCTTTGAGAACAGTTTCCACTCAGAGCCACCACCTTAAAAGAAATGGTTGATGAGGGTTTTGAGCAGATTGAGGACAAAAATAATGTGCGTCAAAAGCTGCATAAAAAGCACTTCCTTTCCTTGATGGGTGAATAAACGAAAAACACGATTTGAGGTGCGGACATTCATAAAGCTGCCAACCGCAGAGAGCTATCCGCTTATACTCAAATCGATCGCATAAAACAAGGGCCTCATTTTCAGCTATCATTTTTCAAAACTTTGATTGATGAATGACAGATGAAGTGATATGTACAGGCGGGATGAACCCGCCTGCAGCTCTTAGCCGAACAGACCAGACAGCAGAGGAATCAGAGTAATGCCGACCAATGCGACACCGCCGCCAGCCATGAGCTGCTTCATGCCCTGGCTCTTTGCTTATATGTGATAAAGAAGCAATAGAAGTGTAAAATTTTTTTGCCGTTCCCATCCGGCACTTAGCTACTGTGTCGGATAGGTCGGGCATTATTCGTCGGGAAGTTCTACCTTGCCGACAAAGCTGTAATAAATATCAATGTCCTGTCTGCGTGTGCCGTTCTCGTCATAGCTGCACTCATGGACAACGATTTTTTCAATAAACTCCCGCAGCAGGGTATGGGTCAATTCCTCAAAGCTGGTGTACTTGCGGACAACTTTCATAAACTTTTCCGCATTAACCGTGGCTTCCTGTGCCTTTGCCAGTTCCGCTTGCAGTTCGGCGGCACGGCTCTTGACCTGTTTCTGTTCGGCTTCATAGTCTGCGGAAAGTTCCGCAAAGCGTTCATCAGAAATACGCCCGGTCACACTGTCCTCATAAAGCCGCTTGAAGATAGCGGACAGCTCCGCAATCCGCTTTTCGGCTGCGTCCAGTTCCTTTCGCTTGGCAGCGTTGCGGCGTTTGCCGCCGTCCTCGTTCTGCTCGATCAGCAGCTTCATAAACTGCTTTTCATGCTTGGCTGCATAGCTTGTCACTTTCCGCAGATTGGCGGTCACACCCGCAGTCAAAAGGTCGGTGCGGATAAAATGTGCGGTGCAATCGTGGGTACGCTTCTTGTAGTTGCCGCAGATGTAGCAATCCTGTTTTCGGGTTTTGTTCTCGTATCTCTGCTGATAGAGGACGCTCCCACAATCGGCGCAGAACAGCAAGCCGGAGAACAGACCGACTTCATCATAGCGGTTTGGACGCTTGCGCTGCTTGCGTAATTCCTGCACACGCTCCCATGTGGCAAGGTCAATGATTGGCTCATGGGTATTCTCGAAAATGACCTGTTTTTCTTCGGGATTTTCCACGCTTGATTTGACCTTGTAGGACACTTTCTCGGTCTTGAAGTTTACCGTATGCCCCAGATATTCCTTGCGTTCAAGGATATGGACAATCGTGTTGGTCGCCCACTTGTAGGGATAATCGGGGTAGTAACGGCGTGTGCTGCCTGTCCTGCGGTATTCCAATGTACCCGGTGTTGGGATTTGCTGCTCGGTCAATATACGGGCGATTTTGGTCGGACCGTTCCCGGCAAGGCACAAGCTGAAAATCTGCTTGACGACCGGGGCAGCTTCTTCGTCCACGATAAAGCGTCCGTCCTCACCTTTGAGATAGCCATAGACCGGCTGACTTGTGATAGGCTTGCCACTCATGCCTTTGCTGCGGAAAACTGCCTTGATTTTCTTGCTCGTATCTCTCACCATCCATTCGTTGAAGATATTACGCAGAGGGGCAAAATCATTGTCGCCCTGTGCGCTGTCCACTCCATCGTTGATAGCGATAAAGCGAACGCCCCTTTGTGGGAAAATCATGTCCGTATACATTCCCACTTGGAGATAGTTTCGCCCTAATCTCGACATATCCTTGACAATGACCGTTCCGACTTTCCCTGCTTCAATATCCGCAAGCATGGCTTGAAAACCGGGTCTTTGGAAGTTCGCACCGGAGTACCCATCGTCCGTGTACCATTGGAGATTGGTATAGCCGTTCTGTTTTGCATAGCTTTCCAAAATACGCTTCTGGTTGGAGATGGAATTACTCTCGCCCTGCAATTCATCTTCATGGGATAATCTCGGATAAAGGGCAGTAATGAGGTTTTGGGTTGTCTGTCTAATCATGGTTTCCTCCATTTCCGACAGCCAGCCCCGCTATTCCGTAAGGAAATTATATCACACGGGGCGGCTGTCTGTATAGCTGGTAAATGTGAATTTTGCTTCTTTATCGCCCGTCATTATGACGATTTTTTGGAATTAGGCTTGTCATGCAGTATAACTTGGCTTGTGTGTAGCTGAGGTTTCCGCTTCAAGCACTTTCATCATCTTGTCGGCTGCGGTGGCTGTGGTATCTTTCTTGAAAAAGCCGGACACAACAAGCACAGTGTTACCCATGCGGATCTCCGTCACGCAGTCCGGGCGGCGGTCGGTGCGGTCATTGTTATTCTGTTTGTTTTCTGTCATAGGCAACTCCTTTCACTTCAACAGTTCTTTTAGTCCATTGAGCTTGGCTTGTGCCGTTTCCTTTCGGAAGTTCTCGCCTGTAAAGAGGATAGGCAGACACATTTCAAGCACTCGGTCATAGATACGGGCGTGGGCGGTGTCCTGTGGATTTTGCAGTTCCGTAAGGCTTAGATTGGTGGTGACAATCAGCGGCTTTCGGCTGCGGTATCGGCTGTCAATTACATTGTAGACCTGTTCCAAACCGTACTCTGTGCCACGCTCCATACCAAAATCATCAAGTATCAGCAGAGGGAAACGGCAAAGACGCTCGATATATTCGTTTCGCCCCTCAAAGCTGGCAGTTAAATCATTCAGTATCGCAGAAAAGTTTGTCATGCGTACGGAGATTTCCTGTTCCATAAGGGCATTGGCAATGCACCCGGCAAAATAGCTTTTTCCTGTGCCTACCTTGCCCCACAAGAGCAGACCATAGTTGTTTTCTCTCATCTGCTCCCAATGCTCCACATATAAATGTGCCTTGCTCATCTGCGGGCATTTGCCGTTGTCATGTGCAAAAGTCCATTCCTGCATGGTGAGGTCGGTAAAGCCCCGGCGTTTCAGTTCCATAACGGTGTCAAGGTGTCGTCTGCATTCCTCGGCGGATTCACATTCCAAACGCTTCTCCCGTTGGCAGTCACATTCTGTCGGGTGCTTGTCATGCCCCAACCATGCGGCGGTTTCTTTGGGAAAGTAGGCTTCTTTCGCCGTGCGGCACTTGCCGCAGTAAAGCAGACCGTCCTCGCCCGTGTAGTCCTCCGGCTCTGCGGTAGTAGTCATCATATTCAAAACGGTATCGGTAAAAAGTTCAGTCATAAACTCTCGCCCTCCTTAAAGGTGTAATCGGGTATGCCTTTTTTCGGCGGTTTCTTGGCTTCGTCCTCCTGCGCCCACTTGTATATCGTGGCTGCATGGCTGCGGTATTTCGTTCCTTTGGACGCTATATGAGTAGATAAGCGGTCAATATAATACTCCCATTTGTCGGGCAGTTCCGCTTTCAGCTCGTCCAGTTCCGTATCGGAAAGAAAAACATTGTTGTATCTGCCATAGCTGCGGGCGGGGGCTTGTCCCGTTTCTAACTCTCTCTCTTTTTCTATCTCTATATCTATCTCTTTCTTTATCTCTATCTCTGGTGGACGAATGTCGGACAAATGTCCGCCGTTTGTCCGGGGTGGTGGCAAAGCCTTGTTTGCAAGCCTTGCCGCCCGTTTTCGTTCCGCTTCGGTAGAGGATTGCCCTATCATCAGTTCAATATCGGTCATGTAGAGTAAGCCGCCGTGTAGCTGCTCCACAAGCCCCAACTGCTGAAAAATCCCTAACGCCCGTTCCACCGTGCCTACCTGCTGACGGGTAAGAGTGGCGATCATCTGTGCTGTGTAAGGGATATTCTCGTCAAGCTGCAACTTGCCGCCGTTTTTCAGCGATTTTAAGTACAGCTTCAAGAGAATGTTGGAATAGAGAATACCGTCCGGCATACTCTCCAACAGCACGATAGCGTCATCATCAAAATAGCTTTCTTTCAGTTTGAGGTAGTAATATTTGCGGTTATCTGCCATAGGCGGTGTCCTCCTTTGGTTTCCAACGCTTGGAGTAATACCGGTGGCAGAGGATAATCACGGTTCGGAAACTCTGCTTGCAATCGTGGGTGCAGCCCCGGCAAAGGTCGTTATAGGTAATTCGGTTTCGGTGGTTGAGGAAAAAGCTCCATTCAAGCCGCCGTTTGTTGCTCATGCGTGGCATTGGTACGCTCCTTTCTGCCGTTTCCGTGGGTATCACGGATAGGGCGGGAAAACTGTATCTTCTCGGTATCATTTTCGGGGATTTTTTGCCCTGTACGCCCTGCTTTGAGGTCGGGGAGTATTGCGGATAGGGGGTAAGGGCATATCCCTGTTTTTGTTTGGTTTCGGTATCATTTCGGGGCGGTTTTTAACGCTCCTGTTCATGCTTTTTCTGTCTGCTCGGTTCGCCGTGGTGCATTTGGGAAAGATTGCTTTTCATGGTCTGCAACTCCCGGACACGCTCTTTATTTGCCCGGTACTCGTTGTAAAGGGCGTTCTTCTCGGCGGTAAACTGCTCGATTTCAGCCTGCAACGATTTATAGGTGGGCAGCTTGGTAATGCCTTTTTGCCGAAAATATCTTACGGCTGCGTCTGCTATGATAAAGTCGCTTTCATGCTTTTCCCGGTAGGCTTTGCGTGCCTTATCGGTTTTCTGCTTTTTCAATCCGTCACGCACATCTCTTGTCTTGGCATAGGCAAGCACCTGTTTCTGCAAGTCCTTTTTCTCACGGATAGCCGTTTCAATGGGCTTCAGCTTGGCGGTGCTGCTGTGTAAATCCGCATTGGCAGACACAAGGGCTGCGTCCAGTTCATCCGGGGTAAAGCCGTATTGCTCCATAGCGGCAACGGTAGCCGCCATCTGTTTGAGATTGTGGACAGCCGCCCAACGGTCATAGCCGATACCTTTTCCCTCGGCTCGCTTCGCCGCACGGTCAACCATTCTCTGAATGTTGCCTGTCGGGGCGATTTTCTGCGTTTTTCCTCGCTCTGTGCGGTTTGTTTCAGCGGTATGGTATTCGGGTATGGGTACGGTCTTTTCGGCGGCTCTGTGGGCGTTCTGCTCCAAAAGAGTAAGAACAGCAGCACGGTCAAAATCATCTCCCAGTTTTCGGGCGGTAATGGGTTTCGTTCTGTCCGGGGTAAGGTAGGACAATCGCCCTCGGCTCTCTTTGACGGTCACGCCCTGTTGCAGAAGTAAAGCGGAAAACTCGTCAAAGGTGGTCGCTTCGCTCATGGCATTCCGTATGGTCTGCCGCAACTTCGCCTTGTCGGTTTCAAATTTGGTCTGCTTTACAGGCTTCCCCTCGGCTGCAAGGGCGGCATTTTCCTTGTCAAGTTTGGCTTGTCCTTTTTTATGCGCCCAATACTCACGCTCGGTAATGCGGTTTTTGCTGCCATGTAATAGGTCAATCTGATAGAGATTTTCCCGGTGGCACATCTCCATGACCTCGGCTTTGAAGTATTCCATAGCAGCGTCCGTACAGCGGTGCTTGCACCCGGCACGGGTATCTGCCGGTCTGTCCATGTAGGGCAGTAAGGGTACTTCCTCAATACGCAGAGAATTGATAACAATGTGAACATGGATATTGCCGCTGTGGTTGTGTCCGTCCGGGTGGGTACAGACAATGGCTTGGTGTCCTGGGAAATGCTCGGCACAAAATTCCTCGCCCAATGCTTGCGCCCGGTCTACGGTCAAGCCGTTGTCCGCTGCGTCCCGTGGGTCAAAGGAAATGATATAGTGGTGGCTTTTCACATCTTCCCGTTTTTGGTTCTTGCCGTATCGGAGATTTGCCCGCATACAGGCAACGGCAAAATCTTCCTCGCCGCAGTTCAGCGTGGCTATTCGGTAATCCTCCCGAAGTATGAGCCGCCCGGCTTCGTCAAGGGTGGGCTTCATGGTAAACTCGTCATGCTCAAAGGTTAGATACTGCTCGGCTGCACCGTAGTCCGCATTTTTAGAGCTGATATGCTTGAATGTTGCCAACAGCGTCACCTACCTTTCGCAAGACTTCAAACTTCAAGGCGGCAAGGTCGGAAATGGCGGCTCGCACTTCAACGGACAGCGTATTGTAGGGCGTTCCGTATTCGTTGAGGGCACGGGCGATCTGATTAAGGTTGCCGCCGATTTTTCCGTATTCGGCTATCAACTTTCCAATAGCGGACAGCAGTTCATCATTGACCGGGGAAACGGTAACAATGGGGCGAATGGTCGCCCTTGTAATGGCTTGTCGGATAAACTCGGCTTGGCTCATGTCATAATTCTTTAGCCGTTCCGTGAAGTCGGCATATTCTTCTTCGGTCATGCGTGTCTTGACTACATGGCTTCGGTGGGGCGTATTGTATCGCTTTCCTATGGGTATCAACTCCTTTCACTT
>OGEG01001800.1_pt1 | contig 12978 bp, 8 predicted proteins | sample 1570621 | NCBI WGS metagenome assembly OGEG01 (sample SAMEA2582130, study PRJEB24529) | metagenome | biome: Human gut stool | place: China | collected 2011 | reverse complement strand
AGGGGTTTTTTGAAATGTCCTGCTCCGATAAAGGTATTAGCAGATTCTCCGGATTCAGCATAATTGGCAATAGCTACCTGATCGGTGAACCACCGTGGAAACATTTGTCCCCAAGCGGCCCAAGGTTCGTTATCATAATCAACCACGGTGGAGTTGCCGCAAAGAAAAATGGGAGGCACTTTATCTGCACGTTAAATGGCCAGAGAAGTGATACGGGGCGCATCACCATTAAATTCAATAGTCAGTTTTTCATCCCAGTTCAGTTTATTCTTTTCACGTGCCTTGATTTTGACTTTCTCTCTTTCGCTGATTTTCATGTTCCGCTTGTTGACAGTAAAAGATTCGGTAATCATTTCTCCCTTTTTAGTCGGAAGATTTTCAATAAACAGTCGGCGGGACTCGGCACGCACCGTAGTATTTCCGGCTGAATCCTTACTGCCAAGGGTGACGGTTACTTTATAATTGCCATCGGGAACATTGACGGAGAAGAAGAAAGGCTGATTACTTTTTCCATCCCATGCCGGTTGCAAATCATATCCGTAACCTTGTTCGTCATTGAACAAGGTTTCGGGTGTCACTTTAGTATATCCCTCTTTTACCTTTTTGTCGGAAGTAAAGTCGAATTTATAGACTTGCGCACGTACTAAAAGGCAACCGGTTACCAACAAAAGACTAATAAGAAATAGTATTCTCTTCATCATCATACAAATATCTTTAATTTAGAATCCCAGGAAAAAACGATAAGTGTAAGTATTGGTCTTGACACCACCGGTTCCTGCCGAGCCAGCTGTTTTAGAATAAGTAACAATGTACATATTCTTATTATTCCGTTCCGTACTACTCCAATAGGTAGCAGATATATCCATTGTTTTATCCGATACTTTTATCAACTTAGTATTCAGCTTACTCTCTAAAGAATTATCTTTATCCTGCAAAGCAACAAGTTCCCCACTGGAAGGCACATACCAACCGGTAGTTATAGACGGAGACGGGAAGCTACTTTCACAATCATCCTGATATTGGAAACATTCAAAATCTGTTTTGAAAGTATCGTAGTACAAATCTAATACTTCCGAGTTGTTATATCCCAAAAAGCGAAGGGGTTTGTTTTTATTATTTTCATTTGCATCATAATATCCGGTAACAGATACATAAGAAGAAGTAAACGAAGTGGTCATAAACCAGTCATGTATACTTTGAGTAAGAGCAGGAGAGAATTTGCCCGTTTCTGTATAGAGGCTCATAACTAACCCATGAACACAATTGGGATGCGAACGGAGCAATGCATCATTATTGGCAGTATAGGGAGTTCCCGCCACATCTTTATACAACACAGAAGGCATCGGATTTCCCACCCAACAAACGATTCCAATACAATTATCCTTTGCAGGTTCTGCTTCATTGCCACTTACCACACTTCCATCTGCATAATAATAATCGCCTACCTGCAGATGATGGGTCACCTCTTTATACCCACCATCGACAACAAAACGTTTGTACTTTCCTTCTTTCATCTTTTCAGCCGTATCAAGCGTACATTGCTTATCATTATAATGACCGATAATCTGATTTTCCGAAGACGGTTTTCTTAGCAAACGATATTCATCTTTCTTTGCGTCATAATAAGGAGAAATTTTAGTCCCTTCCTCTACATTATCAAGATAAAAAGCTACATCGACAGGCATAGCAACATAAGGAGTTTCTTCCGGTATTGCCACTCCTTCGGCATCTGTAAAGATATAACGAGTGGAAGGCAACTTCACAACAACCAAGCTCATACGGTGTGTTAACTGAAAGCTCAATGAGTAGTTTCCGTTCTCACCAATCAATGCAGTTGCATTTGAGGTCATCAAATCCTGTTTCGCATACGCTTTCTGATCACTTTGTTCTGTTGTCAATTCCCAACCGGCTGCCAAAGGAGCAAAAAAGTCATCACCTATCAAATCCGTTTTTCCTGTCATTTCCGGTTGATAAGGATAGTAAGCATAGAAAGTCACTCCAGCCAATCGATCATCATATAATATCGGTTTACCCGACCAGCTCGAACCATTGAAAGTGAAAGGCATATTATTGATTTCGTCTAATATCGCATCGCCTTTCACGGCGAACAGTCCAATCTGGTCGCCTTGTGTAAAGGTCGTGACGAATCCCGTATCTTCTGTACGCGTAGACGGTTCATTGCTAATTATCCCTGTATCAGTCACGTTCAGTACAATCCCATTCCGTACATTTCCCGGAACTTCTTCCTCATTTTGAGAACAACCAGCCCAACCGAACAATAGGATTGCCAGCAAGGCCACTTGTATAAGTTTATATTGTTTCATCTTCGCTTCAAATTTTGAATATTATTCTCTATCAGTTCCTTCAACCTCTTCGTCATCACCATCCCACGAAACAGAATCTTTCTCTATGGTCACTTTCAATCCCGGTTTGCCAACTCCTACATTGTATGTATATTGGTGTCCACCTTCTAATATGCCTTCACCATTGCCCGGCGTATGACCGAAATTCCTGCCGTCTTTCAACGCAACTTTAAAGAATAATTTGCCGGACATATCCTGCGGAATCATCAGCAACTGAAAAGAATAAGCGTATCCTTCTCTGGCATTTTCCAACAAATAAGGTTTCATCACTGTCGCTTCAACTCCTGCAGCAGACTGTAATTTGCCTTCTGCCATACTGCCCTTTGTTACAGCACTTACAGTGAACACAATATCTTTCAAATCTTCTTCTAATACCGTATCCCCGTCACCTTTCACGTTGATAATCAGCTTCACCGTTCCGTGATGGAATTTAAGTTTCCGCTCGCTACGGAATTTCATTTTCTCATAGGCATAAAGGAAATCCGAGTTTTTATATGATTCTTCAATAGTCTGATCGGAAGCTACGGTCCACTCTGTCAACAAAGTTTCCGAAGAAGGATACCAGGCAAACAAAGTCTCTTCTTCTGTCGTTGTATACCAATAAAGAGGATCGTTATTTTTAGCACTCATTTCTCCTGATTGAGAAACCTCATATAATTTCTGTGAGAAACCGTCATAAAGGGAAACGGATTCTCCACCATCCCATTCGGTCTTCTCCCCGATGCTACGCGTGAAAGTTATAGCTGACTTTTCTGCCATTAGCTCCATCGGATATTTATTATTTTGAGACTCGTCTTCTACTACATTGGTACAAGCTCCGAAGAAACCTGCTACTGCCAATAAACCACCGAGCCATAATTCATTTCTTTTCATATCATTCTTTTTTTGAATCCTTGTCAGTCGTTTATTCAGTAACCGAAGCAGTTACATCTTTATCATCTTCTACGATCCAGTCTTCTATTTCCGCTTTGGTAATTGTCATTGCAGGATTTTCGAAGGTCACATTATAAGGATAAGCATGTCCACTCTCCAGATTCTGAACAGGCATGTATTGCGTGTAGGTCTCATCATTCATTCTCACTTCCAACAAAACTTTCTCCGGCATATCCTGTGGGAATAAAATAATGGATGCAGTCATTTCACCTTCTGCCGGTTTAGCAATATCCATGCTTAATTCTGAATTTGGAGTAGCACCGCTTTTGGCAACAGCCTCACCGGTAGTCACATTAAAAGAGCCTTCCAGCTGCAGGCTTTTCAAATAGACTTTCATATTATTTAATGTAGCTCCGTTGGTTGCTTTAAACTTCAATATGATTTTAGTCATTTTATGTGAGAAGTCGAAGGTAACAGGAGACTCTGCACGAACTCCGGTAGCCTGGGCAAATAGAAAGTCTATTTGCGGCTGTTTGTCGGTTGTCTGGTCTGCTCCGCTGATTGTTTTTGCAATCACTCCTTCTGTACCCGGCAATGTACCATTCGCTCCCTGATACGGATAATAAGCATTCAAAGTAAACTCACCTTCTCCTTTCAAACGGATATTATTGTCTGTTGAGCCTTCGTTCACAACACGGAACGAACCTCCGGTTTCATTGCGATATTGGATATTAATATAGGTATCCACTGCATTAGCGGTCGCATTATCCTCATCCGCTTCAACAGTCACTCCAATCCGGTCGTCCGAGCCCCATGCCGCACCGACAGCACGAGTTTCCTGTACATTATTCACCACTTCATTGATATTTCCATAAATTTCGATGGGTTTATAAGCGCGATCCGCCTTTCCCGACTCTTCGTCACTACAAGCAGAAAAAGCTAATGACACTACCATAGCAGCAGCTAAATACATGTTTTTCATTGATGTCTTCATTTTAAGTTATTGTTTTTTTTAGTTTTTTACTCCTGCAAATGTACATTATTCCAACTAGATTACGAAATATCCGGGAAGAATGATAGCAGATGAACCTAGTTAATAATTCCTTTTATTATTATATTCGCAACTAAACTGTAATCATTATATTATTAATATTATTACTTTTGCGGCTGTTTTTAATAATAATTAAAAGTAAAAGGACTTAATGAGAATGTATGTAAAGGTAATGGCAGCGGTCATTGCATGTATATTGCTGAGTGGAGAAGCGCTCTCGGCATTTGCAACTACCCCCGCTACAGAAAATCTGAGTTGGTTTAAAAAGAAAAAGAAAAAACCAGAAGAGAAAGAAGAGAAGAGTAAAAGCGACTACGAGAAATTAGTGGAAGACAGTAAAACGACCAAAGGGATGTTTGCTGTACATCAAAAGAAGAATGATTATTATTTTGAAATTCCCACCTCACTTTTGGGACGTGACTTATTAGTTGTCAATAAGCTGCAACGAGTTCCTACCGAACTTAATGATGCGGGTGTAAACCGCGGAGTAAACTATGAAAACCAGATGGTTTGCATGGAATGGGACAAAGCGACGGGCAAACTAATGTTACGCCAACAACGTCCATTACCTCTGGCCCCCCAAACGGACGCTATCTTCCGTTCGGTAAAGGATAATTTTATCTCTCCGCTGATTGCCGCATTCAAGATCGAAGCAGTCAATGCAGATTCTACGGCATTAGTAATCAAGGTGAATGATATTTATGATGGTACGGAAACCAGTATCAATAACGTATTTACCAATATTAATCTGGGTACTTCGGCTATCAAGAATTTATCACGTATTCTATCCATCAAATCCTTTTCAAACAATGTCGTGGCAACTTCCGAGTTGACTACCCGGGTAACGGAAGGTACTACTACTGTTTATGTAACGGTGGAAGTTAGTTCTTCTATTCTCTTATTACCCGAGAAGCCGATGATGGGACGATTCGACAATCAGAAGGTCGGTTATTTCACGAATCCGTTATTAAGTTTTAGTGATGCGCAGCAGCGTACGGATAAGACACAGTATATCACCCGCTGGCGTATGGAACCCAAACCGGAAGATCGGGAGGCTTATCTGAAAGGTCAGATGGTAGAACCTGCCAAACCTATTATCTTCTACATTGACAATTCAACTCCTTACCAATGGCGTTCGTACATTAAGAAAGGTATCGAGGACTGGCAGATTGCCTTTGAAAAGGCTGGTTTCAAGAATGCGATTATCGCCAAAGAAATCACGGACAGTATGCATGTAGACATGGATGATGTCAATTACTCCGTACTGACTTATGCTGCTTCGGAAAAGAAAAATGCAATGGGACCTTCTCTGTTAGATCCCCGTTCCGGAGAAATCCTGGAAGCTGATATTATGTGGTGGCACAATGTGCTTTCTATGGTACGTGAATGGATTACTGTCCAGACCGGAACTGTGTGTCCGGAAGCACGCAATGTACAATTGCCTGATGCTTTGATGGGAGATGCCATTCGATTCGTCGCCTGTCATGAGGTAGGCCACTCATTGGGACTCCGTCACAATATGATGGGATCATGGGCTTTCCCGACGGATTCATTACGTTCCGAAGCATTCACTTCCAGAATGAATTCTACCGCTTCATCTATCATGGATTATGCACGATTCAATTATATCGCACAACCAGGAGATGGCGTGAAAGTTCTTTCTCCGCATATCGGTCCTTATGATATGTTTGCTATCGAATATGGTTATCGTTGGTACGGAAAGAAGACTCCGGAAGAAGAAAAGGATGTTTTATTCGATTTTTTGAGCAAACATACTGATCGTCTTTATAAATATAGTGAAGCACAGGATGTACGTGATGCGGTAGATCCACGTGCACAGAACGAAGATTTAGGTGATGATCCGGTTCGTTCTTCTTTACTTGGCATTGAGAATCTGAAACGTATTGTTCCGCAAATTCTTCAATGGACTACTACCGGCGAGAAAGGACAAACTTATGAAGAAGCATCACGCCTCTACTATGCAGTAATCAACCAATGGAACAACTATTTATATCATGTCCTTGCCAATATTGGCGGTATCTACATTGAAAATACAATTGTTGGAGATGGCGTCAAGACTTATACATTCGTTGAGAAAGAGAAACAACAAGCTTCACTAAAATTTCTGATGGATGAAGTATTAACATATCCTAAATGGCTGTTTGACACGGAAGTAGGACAATATACTTATCTACTTCGTAATACTCCCATCGGAAAACAGGAGAATGCTCCTACGCAAATCTTAAAGAACGCCCAAGCCTATATCCTTTGGGATTTACTAGGCAACACCCGTTTGATGCGTATGATAGAGAATGAGTCTGTCAACGGGAAAAAAGCCTTCACAGTAGTGGAGCTTATGGACGGACTTCATAAAAACATTTTCGGTATTACCGAACGTGGTGGCATCCCCAACGTAATGGAACGTTCTTTGCAGAAAAACTTCCTCGATGCATTACTTACAGCAGCCGCAGAACCCGAAGCTGTAAAAATCAACAAGAAGATTGCAAATGAGCATTTCCTGCTTGACCATGCCACTTCTTTCTGCAGCTGTTATGCAGCCGAACAACGGGCACTTCGCCAAGAAGACCGAATGGGCGCTCCACGTGTGCTTAACTTCTATGGTAGTCAGCTCAACCGTATTTCTGATGCTATCTCGGTGAAACGCGGAGAGCTATTACGTATCAAGAAATTGTTGCAGAGCCGTCTCGGCACTTCTGATACTGCTGCACGCTATCATTATGAGGACATGATTCTGCGTATTAATACTGCTTTAGGAATCAAATAAAACAAAATCAATCACTTTAACAATCTATATTGATGAGAAAAAAATATTTATACGTTCTTATATGTTTTCTTGTTAGCACGTTGGCTACAGCCAACGCTGCTAATCGCACAATCACCGGAGTCGTCATATCCGGTGAAGACAATGAACCTCTAATCGGTGCTTCTGTATATGTTAATGCAGACGATTTGAAAAAAGCCGGAGTATCACAGACTTCTCTAGGTACTATCACTGATATGGATGGTAAATTCTCCATTTCCATTCCGGAAAAGGTGACCAGACTACATTGTAGTTATATAGGTTTTGAAGAACAAAACATCATATTACAAACAGGAAAAGATACTTATCGTATTGTACTTCAAGCTTCATCACACACATTAGGAGACGTAGTAGTAACTGGTTATCAAGAACTGGAACGTCGTAAACTGACTGCTGCCATTGCCAAAGTAGATGTTACAGATGGAATGGTAGGTGCTGCAAAAAGTATCGATCAGGCGTTAGCAGGACAAATCGCCGGTGTAGCTGTTACGACAACTTCTGGTGCACCGGGAGCTCCAGCACGTATTCGTATTCGTGGTACGGCTTCATTAAATGGAACACAAGACCCATTGTGGGTATTGGATGGGATACCTTTGGAGGGTACGGACATTCCAGAAATCAACAAAGACAACGATAATGACATCGTAAATATGTCACAATCTTCTATCGCAGGTTTAAGTCCAAACGACATTGAAAGCATTACGATATTAAAAGATGCAGCTGCTACTGCTATCTATGGTGCACGTGCTGCAAATGGCGTAATTGTGGTAACAACCAAAAGAGGAAAAACCGGAAAACCTGTTATTAACTTCAATACTAAATTGACTTATACTCCAAATCTCAATACTTCACGACTCAACTTACTAAACTCGGAAGAGAAAGTCGATTTGGAACTTCAATTATTAAAAGAAGCACGGTTTGACATATTATGGGGATTAACAGATCCGATACCGGTATTTCCTGAAAAAGGAAAAGTTGCTGCTATCATGAAACAATATAACTTAATAGACATCTATAAAGAACAGGGGTGGAACGGACTGACACCTGAAGCCCAAAATGCTATAAACAAACTGAAAACAATCAATACAGACTGGAATGATATATTATTCAGAGATGCTTTCACGCAAGAATATAACTTTAGCATTTCCGGTGGTAGCGAAAAGGTTACTTATTACAACTCACTTGGTTATGTCAAAGAAAACGGAAATGTACCAGGTGTAAGCATGAGCCGTTTTAATCTGACCAGTAAAACGTCTTACCAAATCAACAAAATATTAAAAATTGGAATGTCTATTTTTGCCAACAGACGCAAGAATAACACATTTATGACTGATACTTACGGACTTATTAACCCTATATATTATTCACGTATCGCCAACCCTTACTTTGCTCCGTTTGACGAACAAGGAAACTACCTTTACGATTACGACGTAGTCAGAAGTAATGAAACAGATGAAAAGCAAGGCTTTAATATATTCGAAGAACGAGCAAACACCAATAAAGAATCTGTCACCACAGCCATCAATTCTATCTTTGATGTTCAGCTACGTTTTAACGATCAGTGGAAAGTTTATTCACAGATTGGTGTGCAATGGGATCAATTGTCGCAAGAAGAATATGCCGGGATAAATTCATATAATATTAGGAATATACGTGAAAACAATAAATATTGGAAAGATGGTGTACAAACCTATCTTATACCAGAAGGAGGTATGCTTAAAACAACTAATAGCACAACCTCACAACTCACATGGAAAATCCAGGGAGAATACAAAAACACATTTGGGGATATACATGATATACAAATAATGGCTGGTTCGGAAATTCGCAAAAACTGGGCAGACAACCAAGCCTCAACCGGATATGGGTATGATCCAAAGAAACTGACATTCCAGAATCTCATATTTAAAGATGAAGCACAAGCCAATGATTGGAATCTAAAAACTAAATCGTACAAGGAAAACGCTTTTGCTTCTTTCTTTGCCAATGGTTCATATACTTTAATGAATCGTTATACATTGGGAGGAAGTGTGCGCATGGATGGTTCTGATTTATTCGGAGTAGATAAGAAATACCGTTTCTTACCAATCTATTCGGTAAGTGGTCTATGGCGTTTATCAAATGAGTCGTTCATTAGACAATACAAATGGGTTGATAATTTAGCTCTTCGCCTTTCTTATGGCTTACAAGGAAATATTGATAAGGGAACCTCTCCATTCCTAGTCGGAAAATATGATAATGTGAATATTTTACCTGGTTACAGTGAAGAAAATATTATTATCAATAGTGCTCCCAACAGTAAATTACGCTGGGAAAAAACAGCATCTTACAATCTAGGAATAGATTTTTCTGTACTCAATCAAGCCATCAATCTTAGTGTAGATTACTACTATAGAAAAGGAACAGACTTAATTGGTTCTAAAGCATTAGCTTTAGAAAATGGATTCACTAATATGTCTATAAACTGGGCTAGTATGGAAAATAAAGGTGTAGAAATAAACCTGCAGACACGTAATATCACCACTAAAAACTTCTCTTGGTACACTACTTTCAACTTCGCATATAATCAAAATAAAGTACTAAAAGTACTTACAGATAAAAGCCAAGTGACTCCTAGTCTGGAAGGATATCCCGTAGGTGCAATCTTTGCACTAAAAACAAAAGGTATAAATCCTGATACAGGACAAATCTATCTTGAGAATAAAGAGGGGAAAGCTGTCACTGTAGAAGAGTTATTCAGAATGACATCGAATGAAGATGGTCTTGGCACTTACCAAATAGGACCAAGTACTGAAGAACAAAGAGACTTTTACAGCTATGTTGGAACGTCAGATGCTCCCTACACGGGCGGTTTTCTAAATACGTTCAATTACCGAAATTGGGAACTGAATCTGAATTTTTCATATAATTTTGGAGCACACGTAAAAACAACTCCAAGTTATAATGTATCTGACTTAGACCCAGGGCGCAATATGAATAGAGACATACTGGATAGATGGACACCGGAAAATACAACAGGAAAGTTCCCTGCATTAGCAACGTACAATTACAATCCGGCCGACTACTACTTGTTCAGTACTCGAAATGACATTTACAGATCACTGGATATCTGGGTAAAAAAGCTAAGCTTTGTACGTCTACAAAATATACGTCTTGCTTACCGGGTTCCATCCGAATGGCTTCATAAACTAAGTATCGGCGGAGCAACTGTAGGATTAGAGGCTCGTAACCTATTCGTTATCAGCTCTAATTATGATAATTATATGGATCCGGAATCAATGGGCAACCTATACTCTACCCCAGTTCCCAAATCCATTACCTTCAATCTAAGTCTTAACTTTTAAAAAATATATTATGACAAAGAAAATATATTATATATTCACATTAATAGGAAGCCTGTTATTATCTTCCTGTGATAGTTATTTGGACATACAACCAGTAGGCCAAGTAATTCCCAATACGCTAGCTGAATACAGAGCTTTATTCACAACAGCTTACAATACAGCACTCAATGACAGAGGAATATGCGAAATCAGAACAGATATCGCAACCATATTACAGTCTGATGCCACTTCCAAAAATTCTTTAGGAGATGTTGAAAAATGGAATGATGTTAATCCGAATGCAAGTACGAGACAATTTGGATGGGCGGCCTATTATACCAATATCTATTATGCCAACGCAATCATCGATAAAAAAGATGAAATATCAGAAGGAAGCCAAGAAGATATTAATCAATTAGTTGGAGAAGCTTACCTCATGAGAGCATATATGCATTTCATATTGGTCAATCTTTATGGACAACCTTATACAGCTACCGGAGCATTAGAAACCAAAGCAGTTCCTCTAAAACTCAATACTGATTTAGAAGAAATACCATCAAGAAATACTGTAAAGGAAATATATACCTCTATTTTATCTGATATAGAAACAGCACGGAAACTGATTAATAAAAAAGAATGGGAAATTCAATATTCATACCGTTTTTCAACATTATCAGTAGATGCTATGGAATCACGGGTATATTTATACATGGGTGAATGGAGCAAATCTTATGAAGCTTCGGAACGTGTATTAGCCGGAAAATCGACATTGGTAAACCTAAATGATGAAGGAGGCAAACTTCCTAATGAATTTACATCTGTAGAAATGATCACTGCCTATGAAGTTTTTCCAAATAGCGATTATGCCGGATCACTCTTACTTTACCCTTCATTTTTACAAGAATATGAGGAAGGAAAAGATCTACGTCCAAACAAGTATTATCAAGCAAATAAAAATGGAAATTATACTTCCATCAAAAGTGGTGAATCTAAATTCAAATGTACTTTCCGCACCGGAGAGCTTTATTTAAATTCAGCAGAAGCTGCTGCACATTTAAACAAATTACCTGAAGCACGTACCCGGCTCTTGAAACTAATAGAGAATCGTTATACATCAGAAGGTTATGAGCAGAAAAAGAATGAAATAAATGCGATGAGCCAAGAAAAGCTAGTCACAGAAATTCTGAAAGAACGTGCTCGCGAGCTTGCTTTTGAAGGCCATCGCTGGTTTGATTTACGCCGAACTACCCGACCGGAAATCAAAAAAGAAATTGAAGATGTAACCTACACACTTGTACAAGATGATTCCCGTTACACATTGCGTATTCCACAAGATGCAATTGATGCTAATCCCGGACTTTTAAACTAATAACCAAGCATTTTTCATAGAAACAAACCGCCTGACATCATAGACTAAAAAGCTCCCTTTACCTAAAGCGTAAAAGGAGCTTTTTTTAATCTATCTACTAGCCATTTCTCATTTTGTACACCTACCTCATTCACCATTAAATCTTTATCCCCTAAAAGCATTGTTCTTTAACAAGAAATCCGTATCTTTGTAGCGACTTATTACGATTAATAACGTAGAAGCGTTTAGAATATTATCTCTATTCAGAATCTGGTAAATTCATCAACAGTGGGGTAATGGCAACTAAGCGTTCACGTCTTTGTTATATGCAAGGGCGTGGACTCTGTTGTTCATTTCCCAATAGGTTTACCAGAGCCTTGAATAGAATGAACTAACGACGTCCACGCTTCTCTTGTATATATATGGTATCCGGACGCTTACCACACAAACAATAAAGGTAATGAGCAGCACTATTACAAAGTTCTTCGCTTCTTTTTTAGCTTATGGGGTAGCTAATAAGAAAAAGCGTTTCTCGGCTCTGGTCCTTTTCTTCAAACGATTTGCTCCGGAAAAAGGAAAAATCCAATGGGGATACATTAATAAAGAATATGACGTTGTCATTCCTCTAATGTATGAACGGGCTTTCTCGTTTAAAGAAGGATTAGGGATGGTAGTACTCAATTCTCAATACGGATTCATCGACCATACCGGACAAATACGGATTCCGTTTAAATACGCAGCCGCTCACTCGTTTGAGCAAGAATGTGCACGAGTATGTCACGATGGATTATGGGGACTGATTGACAGACAAGGAAACTACATTCTTCCACCGACTTACAGTCAAATGGAGCAATTCGCGGAAGGATTAGCCCTCGTCTCACTACACAACAAAGTAGGATTCATTAATAAGAAAGGAGAAGTTGTCATTCCGCTGGAATATGATAACGGATGCTCTTTTTCCGAAGGATTGGCTGCTGTTTGCATTGAAAGCCAGTCATCCAAGTGGGGATACATAAACAAAGATAATGAAGAAGTACTTCCTTTTAAGTACGATATTGCAGAACCCTTTTATAACAACATAGCTCGAGTGGGTCTCTATGGAAAAAGCATGAAAATCAACAAGCAGGGCAGTGAATGTCTATAAAACAACCACTCTACGCATTTATTCATCTCAACACGCGAAGACATTCTGTTCTAAA
>OGEG01001786.1_pt1 | contig 13062 bp, 11 predicted proteins | sample 1570621 | NCBI WGS metagenome assembly OGEG01 (sample SAMEA2582130, study PRJEB24529) | metagenome | biome: Human gut stool | place: China | collected 2011 | reverse complement strand
AGAAGCCGCTTTCAAACTTCTTGCCCAGCTCCACACGGGAGGACTGCTGGATATGGGCGTAGGTGTTCACCAGCATATCTGCCGTTGCGTGTCCAGTAGTTCCCTGCACCGCCTTCACATCGCCGCCGGAGATCATCAGCTGATAGGTCGCACTGGAATGACGCAGACCGTGGAATACGATACGTGGGAACTCCGGGTGTGCGTCCTGCCATTTCAGGAACTTCTTGCGGATGAGCACAGGCTCCACCGCCAGGCCGTTGGGCAGACGGAACAGCATTCCGCTGTCGTGGTAGCGTGTCGGGTCCTTCCTCTCGTCTGCTGCCAGTTGATTCAGCCACTTCTTCAATTCCTCTTTCAGTGCGGAGGTCATGAAGATGGTGCGGCAGGAAGATGCCGTTTTGGTACTTTTCAGGATGAGGGAAGTGGTGCTGCGTTCCAGCTTGTCCGGGAATACCTTGATGATGCAGCCATCGTCTACTTGTTTCAGGGCTTCTTTTCGCACCCGCTGCATGGACTTGTTGATACGGAACGTTCCGATGCCATCTGCAGCATCAAAGTCGATATCCTCTGGGGTCAGACCCACGATCTCGCCCTCTCGCAGTGCGCCCACCAGCGTGAGGTGCACCGCCAGATGCAGGATGGGATCCTCCATGCTGTCCAGTGCCGTTCGCATCTCCTCTACCGTCCAGATGGTGCGCTCCTGTGTGGACTTCTTGGGACTGTCCACGGGAACAGGGCTTTTGACAAGGATGCCCCATTCCACGGCATACTGGAACGCAGTACCCAGTAGCCGATGCACCTCATGGATTGTGGTGCCGGAAAGGAACCGCTGCTTTTGCTTTTCGGTGAGCTCCTGCTTCTTTCCCTCGATATACGAACCGCAGGGCGTTTTGCTCAGGGTCGTGTAGAGGTTCTCCATGTGGTAGGGCTTGAGCTTCTGCATCTCCATGCTGCCGATATAGGGGATAATCAGGTTCTGGATGGTAGATAGATTGGATTCGTAGGTCTTGGGTGCCCACTTGTGTTTGCTGCACTGCTTGGGCAGCCAATCCATGAGGAACTCTGCCACCGTCACGGTGGATGGAATCAGGAATGTTCCCGTTGACAGTTCGTGTTCGATTTGTTTCTTTCGGTTCGTTGCCTCCTCTTTGGTGGGAAAGCTCTCCCACTTGTCGCAGCTCTTGCCGTGCTCGTCCTGATAGGTGTAGCGGACGCTGTAAGAGTTGCCGCGTTTCGTGATATATGCCATACTTTTGCCTCCTTATCAAGCTGCCCGGTTGAGCCACGCATCGAAACTGTCCTTCGGCACACGGATGCTTCCGCCTACCCGCAGGACACGGAATTCGGTGGTACTGTTGCACAGGTTGTAAGCAGAGCGCAGACTGATGGCCAGCATTCGTGCGATCTCTTCCACCGTGTACACCAGTTTCGTGGTTTTCGGGCTGTCAGTCGGAGACTTGACGGCATTGGTTTGAGTGACCACTTCCATTGTAGCGGGATTCGAGTCCTTTTGCAAGGACTCATTCGTATAATCTTTATATTTCACATCTTCGGTCATGTCAGGCCGATTCAAATTCATAGGCAGACCTCCAATTCCTTGTAACCGAACGCCTGTAACCGGGTAGGAAAACTCTCTTTTTCTGCACACAGGCCGTTCGATGCACTTTATACTTTTTTTATCTTTTTAAGGTTACATGGTTACAGAAAGAGGAAAACGTAGCAGTCGTGCGGCTTTTCCGCCGTAACTGAGTTGTAACCGAATCTGTAACCAGACGTGTAACCACTATCCATCAGAAGGGGAAGCCCAGCTGCTTGGCTTCCGCATCCGTTATTTCGGAGAAATTTTCAGCCCCGGTTTCGGGGCTGGTTACGCGCTCCCAGCCTTTCTGAACGCCGTACTTCGGGTAACGCTTGGCGATCTTGTGAGCCTGCCAGCCTTGGATATCGCCGCGCGAAATGCCCGTGTTCATGATCTCGCAGATAGCACGGGTCTCCCACTCTGCCGGGATATTGGTGTTGCCCAGTGCTTCCGCATAGAGTTGCTTGGAACACACCCGGTCCCCTGTGTAGTCCTCCAGAAAGGCATAGATCATGCCCGCCTGCGTATCCTCTTGCATGAAGTCCTGCTGATGGGCTTGCAGCGTTTCCTGCATGGCAGGGCTGAACGCCAGCTTGTAGTTGCCGCTGTTGTAGATGGTCATGGCTTCCGCCCAAAGCTGGTCGATATAGGTGCGAGATTCGGTTTCATCGTCCAGAATGTGCACTTCGGCCAGTTCCGCATCCACTGGAACAGGGATGAAGCGGCGGTTGCCCGTGCGGTCACGGGGCAAAAAATCCTGCCGGTTGGTCGTGCCAGCAAAGACGCACTGGCGCAAACGGTCGGCAGGATGGGTCTCGTAGGGAACTTTATAGGTTTCCTTCTGCTTGCTGAGAAAACTCTTGATCTCCTCGATGCTCTTGGCATTGGCGGTGGCGATCATCTCCGACATTTCGATGATCCAGTGGCCTTGCAGCTTGCGATACACGTTGTCATCGTCCAGCCGCCGCAGGTCGTCCGAAAACCACTCGTCTTTGACCGCTAGCAGCCGAAAAAAGCTAGACTTCCCCACGCCTTGCCCGCCCACCAGACAGAGCATGGTCTCAAATTTACATCCCGGCTGGAACACTCGTTTGATGGCTCCCAGCAGGAAGATCTTCATGGCTTCGCAAGTGTACTCGTCCTCCGCAGCACCGAGAAAATGGTGCAGGACGTGGGCTATCCGCCCTGTACCGTCCCATTTCAGGCCGTTCAGGTAATCCCGGATGGGATGGTAGCGATTTTCGTTGGCAACAATGCGGATAGCAGATTCGATTTTCTTCTCGCTGGAGATGCCGTATTTCTCCATCCTCCGCAGGATATATTTCATGTCTGTGTCGTTCAGCGTCTTGCCGAAACGGGGCCAGCCCACAGGCTTTACGATGTCGATGCGTTCGCTCAACAGGTTCAGTCGAATGGCATCGGCCAGCACATGGTCGTTCTGCAAAATCGTGATGCAGTTCTGGATCGTCCGCTGGATTTCGCCATTGGAATGTTTGGACAGCATCTCCTTCACATCCTCAACGGTTCGGGGAGTGCGTTCTTCGTTGACTTCTTTGCTCAATAAACATCGCCTCGTACTATTATTGAAAACAATTTTCTGATTTTTCGGCGGCAGGCGGTGCGGACGGCTTCCGTTGGGTCTGTTCCGCCTGCAGGCGGAACAGCAGTTGCAGAACGGAATCCCGTGCTTTCTCCTTGACCTGTTCTTTGCCCTTCTGCCGGACTTCCGGCTTCAGCAGAGCTTCCTGCAAACGGGCAGAAGCGGTCTGCATGGTCTTGAGGAACTTGTCCAGTACGCTATCCAGATGTTTTGCGGTGTACTCCCGTGTGGACTGCGGAGCCTTGCGTTCCGGGGACAGCACCCACTTCTTCGTGTCCTCGATCATCCGCATATCCTCTTTCCGAGTTTCGGTGTGTACCACGTCCGTCACGACCTCCACCGCCTTGTCGTAGGCCGCAGCCGAAACATTTTCCAGCAGGGTTTCCATGTCCGAAACTTTCAGGGTCAGCTCGTCCAGCTTGCTCTGCTGGGCGGCAAGCTGCTCCTTCTGCTTGGCAAAGATATAGTCCTGCTTTTCGAGATACTGCCGGTTGCCGTATTCTGCTTCTTCCTCCAATTCCAGCCCATGCCGCTTTGCAATCTCGAACAGCATCTTCCGACAGGCGGCATCGAAAGTGATCTTACGGTTGTTGTGGCGGCTGAGGGGCTTGCCCGGAGTAGGCAGTTCAAAACCAAGAGCTTCCAGAGCCTTTTCCTGTTGGGGAGCTACCTCTCCGTACCGGTTCTCGCAGTCGAATACATGACGCTCGTGGATGTGGGGTGTGCTTTCATCCAGATGCAACGCCCAGTCCAGCACATGAACGTGTTCGCCAAACTTGGTCTTGAACTCCTCAATGAACTCCGTGACGATGTTCAGCAAGTCCTCTGCCGAAGCGTGTTCGTCCAGCGTCCCTAGTTGGTAGATGGTCTCCTCCGGGCAGGTCTTGCGACTGGACAGCAGGTCGAGAATGCTGCGGTTTCGCTCCGTGTGTCGAATTTTGGCATTGCGCTCGTTCTGGCTTTCCACAAAATTGGAATATCTACTCTCGTAAAATTGTCGTTCTATCTCCGAGAAGGTCGCTGCCAGATCATCCGGGTCTTGTGGGGCGATAGTGGAGCGAAATCCGTGGAAGCAGTCCCAGTAGATGTTGCCCTTGGCTCGTTCCGGGTCGATGTGCTCACTGTTGGCAAGGTTGAAACTGCGGTCATTGTGCTTGGGGTTATAGGTGCCGTGGGTTCCAGCTCGTCCGTTGTGTCGTGTTAATTTCAGATAGACATCCCTCCGTTTCAACAGCTTGGTGGGGAGAACGCAGCAGCGAAGCTGCTGGATCTGCCGCCTTTTTGCGCCAGATAATACCCAGTAGGATATGACGCACAGCATCATATCACTGGGCAAGGCGTTCCCCCTTGACTCCCTTCAACGGGCCATTTTGGCCCGTTGATTTTGGCAAGCTGGCGGGCAAAGATTTGCGAATCCCTGCCCACAGCTCGTCCGGCTTTTTCAGTGGGCCATTTTGACCCACTGATTCTGTTACGGTCAGAATCAGGTTGTCATCTTGGCAACCTGATTTTCAACGACCTTGAGGCGTTACGGAAAAACAATGTGATCATTTTGACCACTTGGTTTTCCGTAACAGGTTGATGGATTTCCGTTCCCGCATTCGGGAGGAGTTGAGGTTTATTTGGCAGATGCGTTACGCTTAACCAAGTGCTCATTTTGAACACTTGCAGCATCCGTAACACGTTTTCGATAGTCTTTTTGCCGACAGGCATTGCTGCAATAACGGGCACCTGCACGTTTGGGCGTGAATTTTTCGCCGCAGCACTGGCAGACTAGATCCTGACGGAGCATTTGACGGTATTCCCGTTGCCGCCGACTGTTGGCCCGATTGCCGCACCAGTAGCTATGACAGTATTTTTTGGAACCGGACGTGGTGTAGAATACTCGACCACAGCCGCCGCAGATGATTTTGCGGATAGCGTATCCTCCGGCAGTAAAATCCGTTTTCTCATACGATTCTTTCAAATAATCCTGATTATTTTGCGCCCATCCTTCATTTGTCATATACATAGAGATGCCCCCTCTCTTTTCACTAGCGTTACGGAAAATCAATGTGGCCAATTTGACCACATTGATTTTCTCTGAATTTTGACATTTTCTCAAATTGAAAGTGTCGTGGAAAATCAACTGGCCATTTTGACCAGTTGATATTGGGTGTACCGTTCTCTCTGCATGGATTTCCTACCCCCTTCCGGCGGCGTTTTCCGGCTCTCCCACTTGGGGGTCTTCGCCGTGTATCCCATGCAGACGGTCATGCGGTTTTCAAGGTACGGTGCTGGATTTGGCAATAAAAAATCGCCACACAACAACCTGAACCTGACCATCCCTTCCGGGATGGCCTTGGTTCGGGTTTGTTATGTAGCGATTGAAAGTTATAAAACTGCTCCGGCGTTCGTATTGGCCGAGCTGAATCATTTATGAATATGTTATATTAAATTGTTGGGATAGATTACCACAAAAATCGAGTTGTGTCAACAAAAAGTTTCGAGAATGCGTTGCTTTCAGCGATTTGCAAGAAAATGCAAGGGAAACTTTGGTAAAAATAGAGAGGGCTGGACGGTGCCAGCCCTCTTGACATAGCTATAATTCTTAAAAAAGGCGTCGATACTGCAGGACGGGGAACGTACACCATTGGTTCCTCTGCAAGCCTGCGCTGGGTGGGCGGAGATTGTCAACAGCATGCCCATCCACGCATCCTTCTGCCACAGAACAGGTGCTTGCCGCATTTGCTCGCAGTCCCTTTTCCGCATCAGCCGGAACCAAGGTGTAACACACTAGACTTTACAAGCAAAGTCGTGTGCCAAAGAGCGTTCCGCCGCTCTTTGGATTCTTCCCGGCAGGGCACTGAGGAAATGAATGTCCAGATTGCCAATTGGTCGATATCAAAAGAAAAATACCGCTCACGCAGCGCAGCGATGATTTTGTCGGGTGAATCGGCGGCAAAATTGATCGGGTGTGTTGCGGGGCGGTAAATCTTTTCATGGAGAACAAACCCTCGCTGGTTCGCATTTTATTACGAACTCGGTGGGATTTGTGACAGAGAGTGTCACAGTTTATAAGGTGCGTCAATATGGTTTTGCAAATTTTATTGCAGGAATGCGGTGATAGCAGGGCTTATACGGAATAATAAACCCTCGATCTATAAACAGTAATTATCGGTATGCGCAGTGTAGTCCTACTTTATCATATGGATACACTGTCAGAAGCGCTTTGATCTCTGCGATTTACCGACGATGTTGCGTACGGTATTCTGCAGGGGTGATGCCGTACAGGCGGCGGAAAGTTTTGAGGAAGCTGCTGTAATCCGGAAAGCCGCTCTCGGTGCAGGCGTTCAGGACGGAAACGCCCTCCTCCAGCGCCTTGCGGCAGTGCTGCATCCGCAGATAGGTCAGGTAGTTGTGGATGCTCTCCATAGTGCACTCTTTGAACGCGCGGGAAAGGTGCTCCCGGCTGGCGTAAAGCTCCTGCACCAGCTGCGCGGTGGTCAGGGTCGGGTCCTGATAATGCGCCTGCAGGTAGGCCACGGCGCGCGCGACCAGCACACTGGTACTGCTGGGCGCAGTGGTCTGTCCGCTGCCGGTGGCCTGCGTGATGAGCAGCATCATCTCAGCGACCTGCGCCTCAAAAACGGTGTCCCGGATAGAGCCCGGCAGCTCCAGACTTTGCCCCATACGGACGAAAAGCCCCGCAAAATCCCACTTGCGGCAGGCTTCGCTGTCCAGCACGGTGAGCTGCTGCAGCCAGCCTGTGTTTTTCAGGTTCACGCGCCGGCGGGTGGCCTGCCAGAGGGCGTCATCGATCTGGACGACCAGACGATCCGACTGGTCGTCATCAATGTTGAAGTTGCCGGAGTGGTAGACCTGAGAGGGAAAGTAGATCAGCTCCCCCACATGGACCAGATACACGCTGCCGTCCACCGAGTAGCGTACCGTGCTGCCGCCGATGGGGAGCACCAGCTCGTGGTACGGGTGGGAGTGCACCACAGACTGCTTGTTTTCCCGGTTCGTGTACCATGTGACCAGAAGCCGGGTGTCGCGCAGCCCCATCCGCGCCTGTGCTTCCGTAAGGACATTATCGATATAATGCGAGACACGTTCGATGCCCATAGCCGCTCCTGTTTCTTGTTAAAAAAAAAAAAAAACAACAATCATTCTTTTACGTCTTTTTTTTTTTTTTTGCCCTAGTATATCAGTACATATCACATTTTGCAACATTTAAATCACAAAATCTGCGGAAAACCCATGTATTTTTTAGTATGATAATGGCGCAAGGAGACGATATTGACCAAATGCACAAAGCTGATTCAATTTTTTTGTGCTTATTAACAAATGTATTGGTTGCATTTCGTGATGGTTCCATCCCGTTTTTCCATCCAGATCAGATTGATGATGAGGTGCACGATGAAAAAGATCATTTCCGTTACGCAAGAGCATCCCATGGTAGCGCTTGCATCGGATATTACCTATATGCAGAAGTCGTTCTGGTGCGGCTGCTCCGCTTACCCGCTCAAACTCAGCTTCATGCGGGCGCGGCATCGATACGCATTTGATCCGGAACATGAGAACTACCCCTGCATTGTGTTCGTCTGCGGCGGTGCGTGGGAAAAGGTGGATCGCAATGTCTGGATGCCTAATCTGGCGTACTACTGCCAGAAGGGCTATGCGGTGGCCAGCGTGGATTACAGTTGCCTGCCGGTAACGGTGCATCCGGAACAGGTTACCGAGATCAAAACAGCTATTCGCTTCCTGCGGGCGCATGCGGCCGAATTCCGTATCGACCCGGAACGGATCGCCGTCATGGGCGAAAGCGCCGGAGCCTATCTGGCAGCGCTGACCGGCCTGACCGTCGACGAGAAAGAATATCGGAATGCGTATTATCCGGAGCAGTCGGATGCTGTGCGCGCTGTGTGCACCTGGTATGCGCCAACGGATATCCACCGCATGAATACCGACATGGTGCATATGCAGATCAGGGATTTCCCGGTGCTTCCTTCGCTGGTAAAGCAGAGCGCACCGCCATTTCTGATGCTGCACGGTGCAGCTGACAGCACGGTGCCTTCTCAGCAGTCCGAAATGCTGTACGAAGCGCTCCAGAACGCAAAGGTGGAAAGCGATCTGATTCTACTGGAGGGTGCGGAGCATGCAGACTATATGTTCCAGCAGCCTTCTGTCAAAGAACTGGTCTGTGACTTTATGGATCGGCATTTGAAATAAGGGAGAAACCGGATGCAAAGCTCGAAAAACCATTTTGAGGCCGCGGTTCTGTTCGACCGAGCCACGATCCTGCGGATGTTCCGGATAGAATACTATGCTTTTGAGCGTTTGCAGCTGCTCACGCGCCTGCTGATCGCAGCCATTCTGCTGTTTATGGGACTGTTCGGCGGGCTGCCGCAGATTGCCACAATCCCATGCCTTGCGGTCGGTGCATGGCTGATCGTCAGTCTGGATTTTCCGAGCAAAGTCCGTGCGGAGAGAGTATTGCAGCAACAGGGAGAGCAACCGTCCAAAGTGCGGTATCGCTTCAACGATACCGGCATCTATGTGGAAAACGGTGCCCACCTGAAATACGAGCAGGTCGGGCGGCTGATTGAAGATGACGAATATTTTTATATCTTTCAGGACCGGCAGTTTGCCGTCATGGTACCCAAAACGGCGCTGCTGCCAGACAGCCCGGAACGCTTCCATAAATACATCGCCCGGCAATGCGGGATGGAGTGGAAACGCGGCGGTTCTCTTTTGATGGTGGATCGGAAGGACTTTGTCCAGATGCTGCAGGACAAGACTTCCCGCTGGTTCGGACGTTGAATGGATGGAATTGCGCCAACAGGCGCTGTCAGACATAAGAAAAAAGGGGGACACCAATATGTTTTTAACCTGTCACTATTTCAGCAAGGTGCTGATGCACAACACCGAGATCAATGTTGTGATCCCTACCCCGGAGGGTAACGAACAGATCACCGAGGCAGGCCCTGCACAGCGGTACGATTACGAGAACGGCCTGCCGGTGGTTTATCTGCTGCATGGCGCTTACGGCGACAACAGCAGCTGGGTCCGTTTCAGCAATATTGAGCGGTATGCACAGGCTCACAACATTGTGGCGGTCATGGCATCGGTGGAAAACAGCCTGTATCAGGATATGGTCCATGGCAACAAGTATTTCACCTTTATCAGTGAGGAGCTGCCCAGCTTTATCACAACGCTGTTCCCTGTGAGCAAGAAGCGGGAAGATACCTATATCTGCGGTTTCTCCATGGGCGGTTACGGCGCATGGTTTGTCGGTCTGTCCTGCCCCGAGAAGTATGGCAAGATCGCAGGTATGTCTGCTGCCATGGATGTCGCCGGGCTGGCGGACGAAGTGCAGAAGGGCAACATCGAAGCACCGTTCCCCTTCCACGACATCTTTGAGGATCCGGCTCATCTGGCTGGCAGCGACAAGGATATCTTTGAGCTGTATCGCCGCGATGCAGAAAAGGGCTGTGTGCCAGAACTGTATCAGGCCTGCGGCACGAAGGATTTTCTGTATCAGATGAACGAAGATGCCAACCGGCGTTTGACAGAGATGGGCGCAAAGATCACCTATTCGGTCACACCGGATGCCATGCACAACTGGGACTACTGGGACAGCGAGCTGCCCAAGATTCTGGACTGGATGATGCAGAAATAATCATTTCTGGAATGTTGCGCCGGAAGCGTACCGGCGAGCAGATAGAGAATACAGAAGAAGAAAAATATTTTTCAGGAGGAAACCAAGTATGAAAAAGATCAATCGTCGTGAGTTTATCCGTATGTCTGCTGTTCTGGCGGCAGCTGGCGCTCTGACTGCCTGTGGCGGCAGCAAATCCGGTTCCACCGCTGGTTCCGGTGCTGGTGCTTCTGCAGAGGGCGTGAAGGGCCTGACCCTGAAGCTGAGCCACAATGCCAACGAGCAGCACCTGATCCACAAGGCTATGACTCAGTTTGCCAACGAGGTCAACGAAAAGACCAACGGTGACATCAAGATCGAGGTCTACCCCAACGCAACGCTGGGCGGCGAGAAGGATAACCTGGAGCAGATGGGCATCGGCGCTCTGGATATGGCTAAGGTGTCTGCTGCTTCTCTGGAAACCTTTGCTCCCGTCTACGAGGCATTCTCTGTTCCCTATATCTTCAACAACCGCGATCACTTCTACGGCTTCATGGACAGCGATCAGGCCAAGGAAGTTTTCCACTCCACCGAAGCTCAGGGCTTCATCGCTCTGACCTGGCTGGACTCCGGCACGCGCTCCTTCTACACCGTCAAGACCCCGGTTATGACCCCGGCTGATCTGAAGGGCCTGAAGATCCGTACCATGGATTCTCCCATGGCGATCGAAATGATGAACTGCTTTGGCGGCTCCGCAACGGCTATGCCGATCAGTGATGTCTACACTGCAATGCAGTCCGGTGTTATCGATGGTGCAGAGAACAATGAAACCGCTCTGACCGTCGGCGGCCACGGCGAAGTGGCAAAGTGCTACAGCTACGATGAGCACACCCGCATCCCCGATATCGTCCTGATCAGCACCAAGGTCTGGAACAAGTTCTCTGCGGAGCAGCAGGAGATCGTGCAGGCTGCTGCCGACGCTGCAAAGGAGACCTACAAGGCTGACTGGCAGGCTGCGATCGAGCAGGCTGTGAAGGATGCCGAAACCAATATGGGCGTCACCTTCTATCACCCCGATTCTCTGGCTCCGTTCCAGGAGGCCGTCCAGCCCATCTACGACCGTCTGGCCAAGGAAGAGCCGGAAGTCTGGGCACTGTGCGAGAAGATCCAGGCATTCCAGGCCTGATCGTCTTGTCCTGCATCTGCGGACCCATATCATTGCATCCTTTTCCGCATAACTGCTGCCGTTGCATCCGGGCAGCAGTTATGCCATAGGAGAAGGATTCAAAAAGGAGGAAAAAACCTTGAAAAAACTGGAAAAAGGGCTCGATTTTGCCATGAGCACGATCATGTCCATCGTTATGCTGGTGTTGCTGATCTTTGGCACCTGGCAGATTTTCACCCGCTGGATTCTGAACGACCCTTCGACATTTACCGAAGAGATGCTGCGCTACCTGCTGATTTGGGCCGGTATGATCGGTGCAGCCTACTGCTTCTTCCACGATAAGCACGTCAAGCTGACGCTGCTCACTTCCAAGCTGCATGGTCCCGCACTGACTGCGGTGACGATTTTTGATGAGATTATCGTCGTTCTGTTCGTGCTGTATGTCTACGTCAACCGCGGCGGCCAGATGGTGATGCGCACCATGGCCAACGGTCAGCTGACGGCAGTTCTACGCCTGCCCATGAGCCTGATCTATGGCTGCCGGTGTCCGGCGTGTTCGTCATTCTGTCCAAGATCCTCCGCTACCTGTCGCTGTATGCGGAGTCCAAAACTGTGAAAGGGGGCAAGTAAGTCATGGGTGTCGTACAGGCAACATTGATGCTGTTCCTTATCTTCTTCGGTCTGATGTTCATGGGTGTGCCGATCTCCGTCAGTATCGGCGTTGCATCCATCTCCATCCTGCTTACCGGCTTTGATCTGAATACCCTGGCCTATATCGTGGCCCAGCGGTGTTTCTCCGGCATCGACTCGTTTGGTCTGCTTGCTCTGCCGTTCTTCATGCTGGCAGGCAGCATCATGAACAAGGGCGGCATTGCTCGCCGATTGGTCCGTCTGGCCCGCTGCTTTGTGGGTAAGATTCCCGGCTATCTGGCTGCGACCAATGTTCTGACCAATATGTTCTTCGGCGCCATTTCCGGTTCTTCTGTTGCTGCTGCTTCCGCAGTCGGCAAAATCATGGGTCCTCTGGAAAAGCAGGAAAATTATGAGGACGCTTACGCTGCGGCGATCAACATCTGCTCTGCTCCCACGGGCGTTATCATTCCCCCGTCTGGTCCGTTGATCCTGTTCTCTCTGACGGCCGGCGGCGTTTCGGTCAGCGCACTGTTTATGGCAGGCTATATCCCCGGCATCCTGCTCGGTCTGTGCGTCATGGCAGTTGCGATCATCATTGCAAAGAAAAAGGGTTACACCGGCTCTACCGTGAAAGAGGACGCCTCTACCCTGAAGATCTTCCTGGATGCGATCCCCTGCATTCTGATGATGGTCATTGGGCGGCATCCTGCTGGGTTGGTTTACCGCTACCGAGGCTGGTATCGTGGCCTGCCTGTACTGCATTGTATTGGGCTTCCTGTACCGCGAACTGACCGTCAAGCAGCTGTGGAACCTGATGAGCGAGTGCATGATGGATACTGCTGTGATCCTGTTCCTGATTGCTGCATCCAATATCATGAGCTACGCAATGAGTTATACCGGCATTCCTGCCGCACTGAGCGCAATGCTTATGAGCATTACGGACAATAAGTATATCCTGCTGCTGATCATGAACGTGTTCCTGCTGGTTCTGGGTATGTTCCTGGATCTGACCCCTGCTGTTCTGATCTTTACCCCGATCTTCCTGCCCATCGCCACCGGCTTTGGCATGAATCCGGTTCATTTCGGTGTGATGCTGATTCTGAACCTGGCAATCGGTTCGGTCACGCCGCCCGTTGGTTCGGTTCTGTTCGTTGGCTGTAATGTTGCCAATGTTACGATGGAGGAAGTTACAAAGTACATTGTGCCCACCTTCGTTGCGATGGTAGTTGCTTTGATGTTGGTCACATACATTCCGGCACTGACCTTGTTCATCCCGCAGCTTGCAGGTTTGATCTGATCTTCATCAGAATTTTATAATTGCTTTCATGCCTCCTGAACTTCTTGAATATGGCCATGCTATATTGGGAGAACAGGGGGCATTTTTTTATCAAAAATCAACTGAGAGGAGTAAAAACTATGGAGATCTGCTCCCGTTTTACCGGCATGGAGCGCAAGGACGGCGC
>OGEG01001784.1_pt1 | contig 13068 bp, 12 predicted proteins | sample 1570621 | NCBI WGS metagenome assembly OGEG01 (sample SAMEA2582130, study PRJEB24529) | metagenome | biome: Human gut stool | place: China | collected 2011 | reverse complement strand
GATTTCCATGCCGCCCTCGGCTATACCCGTGCCGATTACGACAAATATACGGTGAGAGACGGCGTCCGCATCCGCTGCGGCAGCGAAGTGAAGAACTATTGGGGCGTCAACAGGCTTGGCGTCACGCTGGTGTGGAAGCCCTTTTAAATGAAGAACGAAGAATTAAGAATGAAGAATTATGAAGAGATACGATTTATATAATGTAATAGTTGTAGCGGCACTGTCCCTCTCTCTCGCTTCTTGCGTGAAGGACGAACTTTACAACACCCCGCATCCCGATAAAGGCGCGGTGCAGATAACGGCGGACTGGACAAAGCACTCCGCAGAAGCATTGATGCCCGACCTTTATGTGCTGCGCATCGGTCACGAGGAGCAGACGGTGCGCCGCGGCGAGCCGGCGGGCAGTGAGACAACGGTATTCCGCTCCCTTTTCCTTCCGGGCGTACAGAACCTCTTGGCATATAATCCGGCGGAGGGTTTCGGCATTGACGGCGACATCGCCTCGGTGAATACTCTGGCGGACGGTACGCTCCATCCCCTTCCCGGTTTCCTTTTCTCCGCAGCCGGCGAGGTGGAGGTGTTGCAGGACGATACGCTGAAAGTGGCATTGTCCATGCAGCAACGTATCTGCGCGCTGAAACTTACATTGAAACTTGCCTCCGGTGACGAGCAACGCATCGTGAAGACTGCCGCCACCCTGACGGGCGTTGTTTCCGCTATCAACCTGAGGAGTGGCGCTGTGGCTGCCACCGAAGGCGCAACGACAGCCCCGGTTTTCACCCTGACTGCGGATGCGGCTGCCACCCGTGCCGAGAGCAATCCTGTGCTGACGGCAGTTCTGCATCTCTTGGGTGTGATGCCGGGTGAGAAGCAACAGCTCACAATGGCTGTTACCCTGACTGACGGCAGTGTGCAGACGGTTGTCACCGACCTGACCGGGGCGCTGAAAGGCTTTGGCGGCGACGGAAAGGAAGCGTTGGCTTTGGATGCCACGCTTGCACTGCCCGACGGCAGTTCTTCCGTGGAAACCGCCACTGTCATCACCGACTGGACACCCGGCAATGGAGAGGCTGGAGAGTCCGGTGATACTGAATAAAAGCAATAAACAACAAGAAAAATAAATTTACCAAGATGAGAACCCCGACTTTTATGATTATGGCGGCCTTTGCACTGATTGCTGCAGGCTGCGGCAACGATGAGAACGAAATGACAACGACCGACGGCCTGAACGGCGAGATATGTCTGAGTAGCGGAATTGATGTGCAGACACGCACGGAAGCGGATGCCGCGCAGAGCCGGCAGATTGCGGCGGCGCAAGCTGTGGGCGTATTTATCACTGATGCCGTTGCGGCGGACGGCACCCCCGTTGGCGGCAACCTGCAATACACCGCCGACGGCAGCGGCGGGCTGACGCTTGTCGGGACAACTCCCCCGCAACCGGTTCCTTACTATCCCAACGTTGCCGACTCCAAAGTCAGCATCTGTGCCTATCAGCCTTATGATGCCCTTGCTGCGACAGATGGCGGCTATACCTTCAGCGTGGCGGCAGACCAGAATGCGAGTGCCAAGGCATATTATGATTCCGACTTGCTTTATTCCGCAAGCACCGCTTATGCCCGCTCCAAGGATGCCCATACACTCACTTTCACACATATGCTGTCCAAGGTGGTATGCACTTTGACCGCGGGTGCAGGAGCTCCCTCCGTGGATGCGGCTACCGTAGAGATAGTAAAGCCTGTCATTTCGGGCACATTCGCTCCGTCTGCGGGTACTTTTACGACTTCCACAACCGTGCCGGGTGAGGATGCCAAGGTGGTGATGAACAACTCTGTCGTTGCAGGCACGTACATTGCCGTTGTTCCTCCGCAGGAGTTTGTGGCAGGTGCCAACTTCCTGAAGATAACCTTGAAGAAGAGAGACGGCAACGCCGATGCTTTGGTCGATGCCGGTACATTCTATTACAAATACAAGAAAGCCGAAGCGGCGGGCGGTGAGGCGGTAGCCTCCCGGCTGTCTCTGGATGCGCATAAGGTTTATACCTTTAAGGTGAAGGTGAATCTCACAGGGGTGGAGGTGACCTCCGAAATCACCGACTGGATACCCGGTGCAGGTGATGCTGACGGCGAAGCCGATATGGGGTAAGCCATCTCTTGATAACGCTCTTTGGCTTTTTTGCCGGGGCGGTGGCGCCAATAATAGAGTAACAAGCGTTCTTTGAAAGATTGTGTTGGAGATTGAAGGGAAAACGGGTGATATACTTGGCTGTTCGGTAGCGAATCGGTACTTTTGTAACCGAAACCATACCCCGTAAGAAAGGAGAACCCTAAAAATGGCAAAGATAACCGTACAAAACAAAGAAATTACTGTTGTATCAGCAAATGATTCAGACTACATCTCCCTAACAGATATGGCAAACGCCAAGGAAAGTGAAAGCCGGGCGGCAGACATTATAAAGAACTGGCTTCGCAACCGATATACACTTGAATTTTTGGGAACATGGGAAATGGTTCACAATCCTAATTTTAAAGTGGTCGAATTCGACCACTTTAAGTTACAAGCCGGATTACCGAGTTTTGTAATGAGTGTGTCAGAATGGACGGAAAAGACAGATGCCATAGGCATTATTGTAAGAAAAGGAAAATATGGTGGGACATATGCTCACAAAGATATAGCATTTGAATTTGGATCGGCTATCAGCGTGTCATTTAAAATCTACCTGATTGAAGAGTTTCAGCGTCTCAAAGCGGAAGAACAAGCCCAATTGGGCTGGTCGGCCAAGCGGGAACTGTCGAAGATAAACTACCGTATTCACACCGATGCCATCAAGCAAAACCTTATCCCCGGAGAGGTTACGCCACAGCAGGCTTCACGCATTTACGCCAGCGAAGCAGATGTATTGAACGTGGCCATGTTTGGCATGACTGCCCTCGAATGGCGTGACGCGCATCCTGACCTCAAAGGTAATGTGCGTGACTATGCCGGTATCAACGAATTGATTTGTCTCTCGAATATGGAGAATCTGAATGCTGTTTTCATCAACGACGGTCTTCCGCAGCACGAAAGGCTTGTCCGCCTTAACCGGATAGCCATAGAGCAGATGCGGCTTCTGGAAGACGTAAACAAGAAATATCTGAAATAATCCCTCTCCTCCGACATTCCCCCTTTCATACAGAACGCTTAATTTTTTTAAGAACTAAAAGTTAAGCGTATATGAACAAGAAAACATTTTTATCATTTATCTGTGCACGCAGTGCCCGAACCATTGCCCTGCCGATGATAGCCACCCTTGCCGTGCTCAGCTCGTGCGGCGATACGGACGACGGAAATCTCCTGCCTGCGGGACAATACCCCCTGACCTTTACGGCAGCCATAGACGGGGCGGCGGCCGCTCCCGCCGGTACAGCCACCCGTGCCAATACGGTGGGCGGCGTGTGGACTGCAGGCGATGCGATAGCCGTAATGGTGGCGGACGAAGAGGGTGGGGGAGACGTAGTGAAGCAGTACACCCCGAAACCCGACGCACCCAATACCTTGCAGGCAGCTGCCGGCGTAGCCCCGTTCTACTGGCAGAGCAGCACCGAGAAGAAAACCGTTTCGGCATGGCATTGCGGTGACGGCTCCACAGCCGCAGGCGGCACCCATGCAGGCTCCGTTCCTACGACTTGGAGCGTACAGACCGACCAGAACACCGCTGACGGCTATCAGCGGAGCGACTTCCTCTATGCTCCGCCCAAGGAGATAACCTTTACTCCCGCAAGCGGTGCGAACAATATGCTGGCTTTCCATCATCAGACCGCCAAAGTGGTGATAAACATCAAGAATGCGGAAGCCGCCACGGATGCCGCCGACCTGAGCGTCACCCTTGCAGCCTATGACGCAAGCGGTGCACCGGCAGGCAACAACACCGACAACGCCCTTGTCGTATCGTGTCCTTACACCCTGCCCGAAAGCGGACAAAACATCGGTGCATGGGATGTAGCCGCCGCTGCCGCCGATGTTGTAACAGGCGCCATCACTCCGAAAGCCATTACCCCTGCCTCCGGCAGCGCATACCTGAAAACCTACACCGCCCTCGTCATTCCTCAGAACGTGACGGGCAAGAAGTTCATTGCCGTCACAGTGGGCGGCGACACCTATTATTACATCCCGAAGCAGAAAGCCGACGGCACCTATCCCGGAGACTTGCAAGGCGGCAGTGTGCACACCTACGACATCACCGTGAAGTACGGCAGTCTGGAGGTGGTGGAAACTGCGGGCAGCGGCAGCGGTACTTGGAATAGTGGCGGACAGAAAGTGCCGGTAGCAAGTAATACGACTTTTGAGGCTGCAACTTTAAAACCCGGCGATTATTATTACAGTGACGGCAGCTATTCGGACGGTGGATTGCGGAAACGATATTCTGACGGTAAAGTGGAAATAGATGCTACTGTTAAACCTGTGCTGACGAACCCCGAAACAAGTAAAGCCCGTACGGTTATCGGCATCGTGTTCTGCACGGATGAAAATCGCATCGGTGCGGGAGAGAAAGCAAAGCTGAAGGATTTAGGCGTCACGTCTCCTCACGGCCTTGTCATGGCTCTGACGAATGCCGGCAGCGGCTGTCGGTGGGGAGAGTCTGGTAAAAATGAGAATGAGAACGGGCAGAGTGGTAAACCTTTCGTGGAAAACATCACTACCCTGCAGAAACAGTATAATCATATCAGCGGCTACGCCGAAACCCATTGGATTGGTGACAAAATAAAGGGTTCAGCTGAAAGCAGCTATACCGCTGATACTTACAAAGCCTTTGATGTTGCGCTCAATTATGGCGCCACGACAGAAACAGCCCAGTATGCCGCTCCTGAAAAAACTACCGGTTGGTTTCTCCCCAGCATGGGGCAGTGGTGGGACATTTTGGAGAACCTCGGTGGGCTGGATTTGAGTAGTTATAAGACATCGACGGATAGTTATGAATATATAGCCGGTAACACCGCATTAAATAATCTTAACGTATATATGGGGAAGGTAACCGGTGCTGCATTATTTGGTATCAATACAGCTTTTTGGTCCAGTTCGGAGTTTAGTAGCGGCCACGCTTGCGGCGTGGACTTCAGCGGTGGCTCCTTGTACTTGAATTGGTACAGTAAGGACTACGGCTTCGGGGTTCGCCCGGCGCTTGCTTTCTGACCTATTTTATCTATTTATGAATTCATTTATTATCACCTATTTACAAGTATCTATGTTTAATAACCTTATCCCCTCCGTCATTCCCCTCTTTCATCCTCTCTGTCATTCAGAGCGCAGCGAAGAATCTCTTCCCCCTCTGTGCATTGAGGGAGCAGATTCTTCGCTGCGCTCTGAATGACAGAGAAAATAAACCATTAGAATCACTTACTTAAAACCATTACCTAACAATAAACCATTACGAAAATCATGAGCATCCTTACATACCCTCATCCTTCCCTTTTCCGCCGCTTGCTTCTTCTTGCGGGCTTGGCAGCGTTTTCGGCCTGTTCGGTGGACGAACTACTTCCCGACAACACCCCCGACGGCGGTAATGCCTCCGACACATACCCCCTTACCATTACCGTGAGCGACAGCGGCTACACTCCGGCATCCGGCACCGCTACCCGCACTGCAGAGAATCAGTACACCACCACCTTCACTGCCGGCGATGCAATAGGCGTGTACGCCATAGACAAGAACGGGCATATCCTTCCTGCCGCAACCAACCTCCGTCTTGAAGCCGTTACCGTTGCCGCTTCTGATGCGGCAAGCGGTGGCAGCATCCTCACGTGGCAGACAGCGGACGGCAAAACCCCTCTGTACATCCCCGGTGGCACCTACTATGCCTACTACCCCTATCAGGCGGACAGCTACATGGCCGGTAAAGTCCCCGATACCGCCACCAGCCCCCTTGCCGCTTCCACCACTGCCGCCGACTTCTTCAAGGACTTAACCGCCGCTTGGACTCCCTCTGCCGACCAAAGCTCTCACGACAAATATACCGCGCAGGACCTGATGATAGCCAAGGGCAGCATGGCAGAAGACATCCCGGCAGAGAGGCGGAAGTTGTCCTTCAGCATGGCGCACCAAATGGCTTTGGTGGTGATAGACCTGCCGAAGACGAAGTACACGCTAAAGGATGCCGCAGGAAATTCGCTTCCCGATTACATTATTAACGCCCCTCTCAACGTCGCTTTCTCCGATTTCATCCCCTGCCATACGGACAACGGCGCCTATCGCTACCTGATAACTCCCGTTCCCGCCGATGCTGCCGATGCAGCCAAGCCCCTCCTTTCCGGCAGCTACACCAAGAGCGATGCTTCCGTTGCCGACTGGAGCTTCAATGCCGATGTCGCCGCAGGCGATTACAAGGAATATGTAGTGGATGGCGGAACAATCACCAAAGCACATACCTTGCAAGCGGGCGACTTCTACATGAAAGACGGCTCGTTGATAGGAAAAAACGAATCCCTTAGCACAGCGCAACAGGCAAACTGCATCGGCATCGTGTTCTGCACGGATGCAAATCGCATCGGTGACGGAGAGAAGGAGAAGCTGGCGGCATTAGGCGTCACGTCTCCTCACGGCCTTGTCATGGCTCTGACGAATGCCGGCAACGGCTGTCGGTGGGGAGATGAAGAGAAAGATGAAAATGCGACCGCAACGGATAATGCAACGCCTTTCTATGAAAACATCGCTACCTTGCAGAAACAGTATAATCATATCAACGGCTACGCCGAAACCCATTGGATTGGCGATAAGATAGGAAAAGAAAACGGTTATCCCGCTGCAACCTACAAAGCCTTTTATGTTGCGCTCAATTATGGCACCACAACGACAGGAACAGCACTGTATGCCGCTCCTGAAAAAACTACAGGTTGGTTTCTTCCCAGCATAGGGCAGTGGTGGGACATTTTGGAGAACCTCGGCGGGGTGGATTTGAGTGGCTATAAGGCATCGACGGAAGAATCTGTAGAAATAGAGGGTACTGGTGACACTGCCGTTGGCAATCTGAATACTTATATGGAGAAAGCAGACGGTGTTATATTTAGTTCCAGAGAATACTTTTGGTCTAGTTCGGAGTATAGTAGCTACTACGCTTGCTGCATGAGCTTCAGCGATGGCTACTTGTACTTGGGTTGGGACAGTAAAGACTACGATGAGATCGAAGTTCGCACTGTGCTTGCTTTCTGACCTATTTATGAATTCACCTATTTACAAGTATCTATGTTTAATAACCTTATCCCCTCCGTCATCCTCTCTGTCATTCAGAGCGCAGCGAAGAATCTCTTCCCTATGCACAACATAAAGAGAGTAGATTCTTCGCTGCGCTCTGAATGACAGATACCCTCTGAATGACAGAGAGGATGAAAGAGAGAATCGACCCATCCCAAAAGAATGAACGAAAAAAAAGGAGAATGATAAATCTCCGTATTTTAATATTAACCAATTAAAAGCATTTGTAAAAATGAAAAAATTAAGAAGACGTGTCATCATGGCACCGGATGCCTTGGAGGCACCAAAAAAAAGACAACGCGCGATGTAATCATGCCCTATGTACGCTGGACGGAAGCCCTGCGTGTGGTTCGCGCCTGTCATCCCGAAGTCACCATCATCATGCCCGAAGAGAAGATTCAGATTTATCCCGGCGATGATGTGCGTGCAATCATCACCCCCTATGTCCGCACCATCTGCCGTGCGCTGGACGAAGGCAAGGCGGGAGGGTGGCATGGCTATACCCCCGAATGCCGCATCCGCCAAGTGCGCACCATCCTTACCCGCTACTTCCGCTTTCACAAAGGCAGCATCAGCGACGCCGAGCTGGACCACTTGCTGGACGACTTGATATATGTGCATAAAGGGTAACGGAAACCCTGTCTCCCCCCGGTGGGGGAGATAAGTAGCGGATTGAAAGATAATGCTGAAATATAAAAAAAGGAGAAAATATTGTTCTTACTGCATAAATCGTTATCTTTGTACTGAAACTAATTGAAAAAGGAGAAATTGTATGTCTACTGTTGAACTGAATGCAGATGAAATATTTCGCAAGGATTTGTTGCATTTAGGCAATGAAGCGAAGCGGCGTTTAATTGAATTATTAGCATCATCTTTGACTTTTTCCGATTCACATGATGCTCTTGCCAAAAACAGAAAAAAGGGACTGTTGGATAAGGCAAATGGAGCATGGTGTAATGACGGGGTAAGTGCGGACGAAGAAATTGAATTATTACGCAATGCCCGTGTGCAGGGTAAAACCCGGAAACTGGCAGAATTATGAGTGTAGCCCTCACTTTCCATTCATGAAGTTTTTGAAACATATGCTGATGTGAAAACTATCTTAAACAGCAAAGGTGTTTTGATTGATGATTTTGATTTATTAATAGGTGCTACGGCGTTAACATATAACATGATAATGGTAACAGATAATGTGAAGCACTTCTCCCCAGTATCCATTTTTGCTTCAAGACAGTGCAAATATAATCATTTGCTGTTTGCAAACAGTACTCTATCATTCTGTCATTCAGAGGAGCTTGCGACGAAGAATCTCTTCCCTCATTATGTAAGGAAAAGAGATTCTTCGCTCCGCTCTGAATGACGGATAAAATCACTTGCTTACTTGTCAACAGATAATGTGAAGCGCCTCTCCCCTTATCCGGTTTGTAACCAATATCTTACCTCCCTCATTCGCGTAAATATTTATATTTCCTCCCTCAGACTATTGGCGTATATTTGTCTGTTGATAGCGTGTGGCAGATGTTTTGCCTTGCCGGGCACGCAGAAAAATATTATAACAAATATATAAACAAAGTCAAACATGAAATTACATCATCCGTTACATCGGCACGCATCATCCGCAGTGCCCGGATGCATGGTGTGTTTTGCACAAACGCATCATTCGTTCTCTCCGACAGAGATATACTTTAGTATATCTTTTCTTTATTAATTATGTTGTGTCAGTAAGCTGGCAGTTGCACTGGCTGTAAAACGGGCTATCTGTCTGGAAATGAACCGAAAAATTGGCAGTTGGACTGGCTTTTTATTGGCACCTTGAAAAAACGGAAAATTATCAATGGATTTGAATCTAACAAACACAGGCTATGTCATGGTTTCGCGGGCATTGCTGATGAGCGTGTCCCAAAAACACCACATTGCGAGCGGAGACGAAGAGGCGTTTTTACGCGTGCTTCTTCATGTGAACTACAAAAACAAAGTGCTTAAGCACAACGGGGCGGAGGTGACCTGTGCCCGGGGAGAGTCTGTAATCTCTTATCTGGGCTGGGCCGAAATCTTTGGCTGGACGCGCGGACACACCCGCCTCTTTTTTGAGCGTTGCTTTGCCGACGGGCTTCTGGAGCAGGTGCCCGGTAGCTGCATGAGCCATATACGTGTTCCCCACTATGACGCATGGACGGGAACCCCCGCCCCCAAACAGCCCGTCGAACGCAAAATGGAGGAAGAAGTGAAGAACTTCATCGCCCGTTACAGCGAAGTGACCCATAAGCCCATAGAAGCCAAAGGACGCATCCGGAACCTTTGGAAACGCCTCTCCGTCCGCGAACGCGAACTTGCCATGGAGCGTATGGAAGATTACTATTTCACTCTCCCGAATATCAACTTCTGCAAGACGGCGGTGCGCTATCTGGAAGATAAAGTCTTTGACAACCTGATTAATTAAATCATAAATCTCATGTCCGAAATACTCAACCCTCATGATTCCGACCTCGAAGCCGTGATTCTTGGCGCCTGCCTCATTGAAACCACCGCAATGGTGACCGTGGCAGACGCGCTCCGTCCCGAAATGTTCTACCAAGACTCCCACCGGGAAATCTTTGCCGCCCTGCTCTCCATGCACCACACCGGCAAGAAGATAGACCTCATCACCGTAAAGAACGAACTCTCCGCCCGTGGCACGCTGGATGCCGCGGGCGGCGCGTACGGGCTGACGCAGCTCACCATGCGCGTGGCGTCCTCCGCCCATCTGGAGCAGCACGCCGCCATCTTGCTGGGGCTGTATGTGCGCCGCGAGATGATTTGCGGATTGCACAAGCTCTTGGCGTCCGCCGCCGACGAGTCGGTGGACCTGGACGAGGTACTGGTGCAGCTGCACCGCCTCTCCGACCACTTGGAAGGCGAAGCCGCCTTCAACGACTATCTCCGCGATATGGACCAACTGATGCTCGCCACCCTGAAACAAATGGATGCCCGCGTGGCAAACAACTGCAACGGCGTCACGGGTGTGCCAACCGGTCTGAGCGACTTGGACAAGCTGACGGCAGGCTGGCAACCCGGCGACCTGAACATCATTGCCGCCCGCCCCTCGGTGGGCAAGACCGCCTTTGCCCTGCATCTGGCGCTGGCTGCAGGGCGCGCGGGCAAGCACGTGGTGGTGTACAGCCTCGAGATGCAGGGCGAGCGTCTGGGCGACCGCTGGCTGTGCGCCCAAGCCGCCGACATCAACGCAGGGCATCTGCGCACGGGTTTGCTCACCGCCGACGAGCAACATCAGGCGCTGGAGGCAGCCCGCGAACTCTCCCGCCTGCCCGTCTGTGTAGACGATAACCCCAAAATGGGGATGGACCACATCCGCTCCTCCGCCCGTCTGCAAAAGAGCAAGGGGCGCTGCGACCTCATCGTGATAGACTATCTGCAGCTCTGTGAAATGAAGTCCGAACAGAAGAACCGCAACCGCGAACAGGAAGTGGCGGAGGCAAGCCGCAAGGCAAAGCTGCTGGCAAAGGAACTGAACGTACCCGTAGTGCTGCTGTGCCAGCTGAACCGCGAGTGTGAGTTGCGTGGCGACCGCCGTCCCGCACTGAGCGACCTGCGCGAAAGCGGCGCCATAGAACAGGATGCGGATGTAGTGTCGCTGCTCTATCGCCCTGCCGTCTACAACCTGCCCACGGAGCGCAAAAGCGGTTACCCCTCGGAAGGCCTCGGTATGCTGATTCTTGCCAAGCACCGCAACGGCGAAACCGGAGATGTGTACTTCTCCCACAACACCAGCCTTACGAAGATAGGAGAGTATGTGCCGCCTATGGAGTGGCTGATGAAACACGCGAAATGAGGCGTCTTTTTCTCGTTTTTGTCGAAAAAAAAACAACGAAAAACTTGACATCGCCTCTCTGATTTTGTATCTTTGTAATGTGCTTAAGGAAAGGAATAATCATTGATTAAGGCGCCTTATTTCTCCTCTTATACACTTTTCTTTTATAGTTCCGGCCGAACTGTTTGCTTAGAGATTTATCTTTACTTTTTGAGACCTGTTTCCTTTTCTCCGCTATTGGGCGGAGGCTGATTTTTTTAACTTAAACCTTAACTGTTTTTTTTATGGATGTAATTGTAGAGCGCTTTCAGCGCAGAAGAATCGTGAGCGATAAAAGTTCGCCCATGTTGTACTATCTCCGTCAGAAACCCAAGACTTGCGGTACGGTAGATATTGATGTCCTTGCCGCCAGTATTCAGAAAAACTGCGCCATGACAAAGGGCGATGTGAAGCACGTCATCGAAGCCCTTGTGGAAGAAATCCAATCCAACCTTGCCAACGGCGATAAGGTGAAGCTGAACCAACTCGGCACGCTTCACATGACATTCCGCTGTCCGGGCGTGGAGAAGTCGGAAGACTGTACGGTGAGGAATATTGCCAAAGTGAACATCCGCTTCGTTCCCGACAAGGAGCTGAAACTGGTGAACGGTAGCACCGCTACCACCCGTAGCCCGGCCAACGTAGCCTTCGCGCTGGACAAACCGACTGACGGCTCCGGTGGCGGCGGCAATGGCGGCGGTGGCGTGATTCCCGACGAGGGTGACAAGGAGGACCCGCTCGGATAGTAAATATCATCATTGATACTTGAACCAACATCATTATTCATACTAAAACCAATAACATAATGGCAACCAAATCAACCTGGTGGGACAAGTTCCTAAAAATAGTAATCGCAGTGGCATCCGCCGTTCTCGGCGCTTTGGGCGCACACGCTATGCCTGCCTGATACCATGAGATTCATCAACCTCCTTGTTGTCCACTGTTCCGCCACGCGCTGCGACCGCAGCTATACGGAAGATGACCTGACAACAGACCACCTGCGCCGGGGCTTCTCCGGCGCAGGCTACCATTTTTATATCCGCAAGAACGGCGATATAAAGTCCCTGCGCCCGATAGAGCTCCCCGGCGCGCACGCCCGTGGGCATAACGCCCACAGTATCGGCATCTGCTACGAAGGCGGCATTGACGAACGGGGCCGCCCCTGTGACACCCGCACCCCTTTCCAGAAGCATTCTCTCCGCGTGCTCGTGATGCTGTTGCTTCGCGACTACCCCGGCAGCCGTCTTTGCGGTCATCGCGACCTGAGCCCCGACCTTGACGCGGACGGTGAGATAGAACCCGGGGAGTGGGTAAAGCAGTGCCCCTGTTTCGACGCCTCCTCGATTCTTCGGGAACCTCCTCCTCCCAATCCGGCGAGCCTGTGATGCGCGCGTACGCACGCCCGCATATATTATAATGTGTCCCCTTTCTTCGGTTGCCGTCAGCGTTTGAGAAATATGCTTTACAACACATTTATCAATCAGCGAGTTACGAAAAAGTTTCATTTTTTATTGTAAAAAGAGACAGATATATTTGGCTCATATCTTTAAATCCCCTACTTTTGCATCCGCTTTCGAGAACGGGAGCGGCGATAGATTGACATTCTGACAGAAACGGAGTAAGAACCCTTACTTTTTTCTTTTCCTTTGAGGCTGTTTCTTTCGAAACTTCCTCCTTTGAAAAGAAAAATGAAAAAAAACTTCCGATTTATTTGGAAGATATGAAATAAAGTTCTTACCTTTGCACCCGCTTTCAAAAAGAAAGCAAGCGTTGATTGAAACACTTTTTACAAGGCGGGCGGTAACGGCATTCCTTTTCTTTGTTCTCCCTTTCGCAAGAGAGACGACGAGAAAAAGAAAAAGAAAAAAAACTTCCGGAAATATTTGGAAGATATACTTAAAAGTCCTTACCTTTGCATCCGCTTTTGAAAAAGAAGAGCAACCGAAAAAGAAGCGATCTTTGAAGAGATTTACATAAACAATACAAGTAGTACAAGAGCA
>OGEG01001780.1_pt1 | contig 13088 bp, 5 predicted proteins | sample 1570621 | NCBI WGS metagenome assembly OGEG01 (sample SAMEA2582130, study PRJEB24529) | metagenome | biome: Human gut stool | place: China | collected 2011 | reverse complement strand
TATGAAGTGATGAAAATGGCAGGTGATTTCCGTGGCAGTAATTAAACATATCGCAAGCAAAAACTCTGACTATGGAGAATCGGAACGGTATCTTATCTTCCAACACAACGAGTATACCCGAAAACCGATTCTTGATGAAGAAGGGCATATGATATTGAGAGAAGAATGTTATCTGGACGGTCTGAACTGTGATCCATTCACTTTTGCATCGGAATGTCAGGAACTGAACAGCTACTACCACAAGAACAAAAACTTCAATGAGATAAAATCCCATCACTATATCATTAGCTTCGACCCGAAAGACAGAGATGAATGTGGATTGACCGGTGAACGTGCCCAGCAACTCGGATTGACTTTTGCAAAGAAAAACTTTCCTGGTCATCAGGCTTTAGTCTGCACTCATACCGATGGTCATAACGAAAGTGGAAATATCCATGTACACATCGTAATCAACAGTCTCCGTAAATATGACATACCACAAGAACCCTATATGGAATTTGACTGTGAAGCAAAAGCCGGATACAAGCACCATCTAAGCACAGCATACCTTATCCATTTAAAACAGGAAGTTATGGATATGTGTAAAAAAGAAGGACTACATCAGGTTGATCTGCTCACTCCTGCCGAAAGAAAAATCACAGAAAAAGAATATTGGGCACAACGCCGGGGACAGGAAAAACTCGATAAGTTAAATCAGAAAATGAAAGAAGATGGAATCACTCCAAAGGGAACTCGTTACCAGACAGAGAAACAATTTCTTCGTGACGCTATTGATGATGCTGCAAGTACCGCCCGATCACCAGAAGAATTTTCAAAAATCCTTGATGAAAAATATCACATTATCTTCAAAATCAGTCGAAACCGGTACAGCTATCTTCACCCTGGCAGAAAAAAATATATCACTGGAAGAAATCTTGGAACCAGATACACAGAAGATTTTCTCTTGAAAACATTTGAGGAAAACACAAAATCCCATAAAGAACAGAAAGAAGAAATTCTGGAACAGCAAACTCCGAATACTTCCACAGATTCGCCAACTGTTCCTTTCTCCGATACTTCTGCTATCCCTGCACCATTCATTTTCATAAAATCAGATCTCCGGCTTGTCATAGATCTGCAAACCTGTATTAAAGCACAGCAGAGCGAAGCCTATGCTCAAAAAGTAAAGCTCACCAATTTAAAGCAGATGGCTCAGACTGTTGCCTACATACAGGAACATAGCTATGATTCTCTTGATGATTTCCATGCAACACTCGATCAAGCATCAGACCAGACCAGTGCTTCCAGAAAATCTTTAAAAGATACTGAACAGCAACTTAAAGATATGAATGAGCAGATTCATTTTACCGGACAATATCTGGCATATAAAAATGTGTACGCAGATTATCGCAAAAGCCGAAACAAGGAGAAATTTTATGAAGAACACCAGGCAGAACTTTCCCTGTATGACACAGCTCTCCGAACACTCAAAGAAAAATCTGGCGGGAATAAATTGCCTTCCATGAAAGCTCTATATGCTGAAAAGGACCGGCTTGTTGAATTGAGGAATAGACAGCGTGAAGATTTTTTTAATCACCGGGATTATGAACGGGAACTTCGCACTGTGTCTGCTAATATTGATATGATTCTTAAGAAGAATTACGAGCAACTACATGATAGAAAAGAGCCAAATTTATAGAGACACATTAAAAGGGACAGATTATTCCTCTGTCCCTAAAAATATATCTCTATTTTTCTAACTGCTCATACCAATCTTCTGGAAACCCTATATGTCTCAATGATATATCATTCTCATATTCTTCTACAATAGCTTTTAATTCTATCAAGACTTTGTTGATCCATTCTTTTTTATTTGGATATAATAATTTTAATACAAGTATTTGTGAAAACAATTTTCTGTTTGGTGACATTTCTAATTCCCTTGGCATTTTGGGTAATGCGGGAAATGACCAATAATACAGCCTTGAATAATGTGCACAACGGTTTCTTAAATCAGTGATGCAACGTAACCAGCTTTTTAAACAGGCCACTGATGTACCATATAATTCTTTTGCTAAATATTTCTGGTCACCAGACTGCAAATCCGCATAAAAGTAGGACAACATTCCCATTGAAAAAAATTCAACAATAACCCATATAGGAAAATTTCCGCCATACTTTTCTTTATGGTGCTGAACTACTGATGTACTTTTATTTTCCTCTATACATACATTTAACAGTTTCACGAACTTTTCATGATTGTGCCTGTCATTGTAAATAGCCCCATCCATATATCCTAAAGCCCCATGAACATGTCCACTGTAATAGGCTAATTGCGTTCTTAAATATAATTCAACTTTTTCTATATAATTAAATAATACACCACGCAATCTACTGTCAAATTCATAGATTCTTTGAATTCTGTGAAAGTTTATATTTGAAAAATACGTCCCATCCTTTTTTCTAAACGGAAGGAAATAAGCAGATAATCTATAATAATTCGCCTGTTTTAAAAATCCGATACATTCTGTATCATTATCTATAATAAAACCCTTTTCTTTAATAATTTCGACTTGTTGAGCAAAGGTTTTCGGTTGTTTCATTACCTGTACAGTTGCTTCATTATTTTGCAACTTTTCATTTTTAGTTTCACTTGTATTCACCATTATTTCTCCAAAAATAAAAATGTCTCCCCATGGGACACATCACTTGCGTGAGAGGTGCGGGGAGTCCTGTTAGTGTTATGATATGATATTTGAGAGAAAAAATCAACCATTTTTTATATATTGCCCTCAAAAATTCCGGCAAGACTTTTTTACTTCTTCTTCCTTTCCATCTCTTCTTCCATCGCCTTCTGTTGCTGTGGCTGTCCTTTCCCTTGACTGGCTATCTTCTTCTGATGATTTCGGAGCCGTTTAAGTACCGATCTCCGTGGAGCGTTCTTATCCTTTTTCTTTGGAGTGTTATTCATCAGTCCGTCAATCATATTATAGTTGGCTTCTTCTGCCATCTCTGCACTGCGAAGATATTCTCCATTATCCATGACCTTCTGCCAGTTTGCCAGCTCTGGTTTCTTCTTTTGTGTTTCTCCAGATTGTTGCTGTCTGATCTGGGATTGTGCCTGCATTTCCTGTTGTTTTTGCTGTGCCTGCTCTGCCTGTTGCTGCATGAAGTTCTGGATGTTCCGTCTGGCTTCTTCATCAAAGCCATTGTAACAGTCATTCATGACTACGGCACCTTCCTCACTGAGAATCACATAGGCTGCTCTTGTTCCATACTCCTCATGCTCCATCAGAAACCATTTCTTCTCGTTCATCAGGATGTAATCCTGTGCAAGCCATGTTCCTTTCTTTCCTTCGATTTCGTACCCGGTTGTATCAATGGAAAGTCTGGTATCGGAAGAACTTTTGATTGTGAGAAATTCTGGAATGATGATAAAACCATCTTTGTTGACATAGTAAGCTGTGGTTTTTCCATCGTCGGTGATGACGATCACATCACTGCAACCAATGGAATGACCTTTGAAGTTCTTCGGTCGCTGCTTCTGTAAACGGAGTTTAATATCAGCCGGAGTTTCCCCCGGCTGGATTCTTCCAATATACACCTGCTGATAGTTTTCTACCTGGACTGTTCTTCCTTCGCTTTTCAGTTTCTCGTAAGAACGGAAACGGACATCCCGGTACTCTGGGGTATCTTTTACCTGATATACTGCACACTGACTTGTATTCATTCTTCATCCTCCTCTTCCAGTTCCATTTTATATTCTTCCAGATCCATAAGAAAAACCTCATATCCTTCATCGCTCATGCAGAACAGTTTTCTTATGGTATTGCAGACAAGCCCGATCATATCTGCATCGCCTTTCAGAAAAGGAATGATATGATCGATTGCCTCCATCGTGTTATTTCTGTTTCCTTTATCAAACATTGCTGTTACTAAACATTCATCCGCATCAAAGTTCATCGCCAGATCCATCATAATTCCACTTCTCCCTTCTTATGTGTCTTGGATTTCTCCGTTGTCTTATTCTGCTCCTGTGCTTTTGCCCTTGCCTGAAAATCTTTTAAAGACTGCAGCACAGATTTCTTCACTTCACCTTTTGCTCTGCTTGCAGGTTCTGCCTTTTGTGGCTGGCTCCGATTTACAGATACCGGTTCCTGCTCCGCCCTTCTGTCTGCCGCAACCGCAGAAGGTTTCTGTCCACTTCCTATTACTGTTTCTGTCGTATGTTCCGTTTCCTTTACCCTTCCATGCTTTTCATCCAGATACTTTTCCATGTCTGCGATTGCTTTCTGCACCAGAGGGCTTTCTTTATAGTGTGGAATCATATCTATCAGATCACGCCGTATCCGGTCTGCACTCATCAACTCATATTCTCCGGAATAATTTTCATCACCATCTTGCAGATCAAATCCGATTCCTTTAATCCCATGCAGTCTCTCTGCTGGGATACTCTCATATATTTTAATGGCTTCTTCTAAAGTGAGGTTGTTATGGTACTCTCCCATGACCGGAAACTCCATGCACTCTGCGACATAAAAACTGATCGTGGCTTCTGGCTGTTCCTGCTCCGGCTGTTTGTCAAAAATAGAAAATCGCTCTGTATCTTCCAGACGGGAAAGTAAAGAACGGGCAGTTATAACATCGCTGTCTATATCGGATTCCTCGGATACCTCAAGCAGCCAGTCCTTGATAGTTTCTGTTTTCTTATTCAAAATATCCTCCGTGAGTTTTTCCACCTGTTCTTCTCTATTTTCAACTGTATCGTTATACTCATAGGTATCAACGTCATAGCTAAAATTATCCAGGTCCACAGCGAGCTTTTTAATCTCCTGCTGGTCAAGATATTTTTCGGATTCTTTTATATACTCTGCCAGAGTGATTCGCTCCTCTGCAATCGGGTTAATATCCACCTTAATTCCTGCCATCGCTATACCAGATTCATTTAAGGCATTGAAAAAGCTATCTTCTCGAATATCACCTTTATAGGAAAGAACCACATCAAGGTCAGAATCTTCCCGGTAAAGGTCTTGTCTGCTTCTGGAACCATACACTCTTGCAGCAAGCAGCTCTACCTCCTGTTCCATTCCCATATCTTCTAATACTGCCTGTGCATGATACAAGACACCTCTTTCAACATCTGCCCTGCTCAGACTGTTTAATGCCAGTTCATTTCTTCCAATCTCAGAAGTCGCACGAAGTTCCCCCTCCTGCAATAAATCTTTAGAGTGCTGGATCGTCATTTCTTCAAATTCTTTATAATCCACTTTGACACATTCCACATCATCCATTCTTTCACTTTTAAGGATTTCATAAGCAGCTTCCTGAATGGATGCGTCTGGATTATCATAATCACCACCCTGGATTTCATGCAGATCAGAGTCATAAAAAATAAACGAATATCCTTCTTCTGTTGCCTGTATGGTCAGATACCCTTTACTCCTGGTAAACTGCATTGCGATTCCTTCATAGGTTTGCATTGCTTCTTCCCTGCGAAATCCTTCAAAAATACTTGCCGGGCAGTTCTTTTCTAATTGTATCCGCTGCATCTGTTCTTCCTGAACTTCTTCCACATCTGCCATCAGATCTTCGTAATCCACTACTTTTGCATCTTCCAGTGAGTACCCTTTATCTTCTAAAATATCACTGGCAGCTTCATCTACATAGATTGTCGGATTGTCATAGATTCCTCCATCATCCTCCTGATAATCTTCATTATAAAATGTATAGTCATAACCATCTTCTGCGGTCTGGATTGTAAAGTATTGTTTTCCAATCTGATATGCAATCTGTACCTCATTCCAGTCCAGCATGTTTTCCATTTTATTTACCACTTCATATATTTCTGGATTCAGCCACCCTCCGATCTGTTTATACGCATGGGTCAGCCGATCTATCCCGTTTTCACATCGGATAAAATCCATGCTTTCCTGCATCGTTTCCGTATTCTGGATACCAAGCACTTTTTTCTGATGATTTGGCAGACGTAAATATTCCTGCATCGCTTCATCCAGTGATTCATACCGGTTTACTTTTACTACACCCTCTGCATTTACATCTTCCATCACATAAAAATTATCAACGTAATGGATCTCTGGCATTTTTAACTTTATGCCTTCCGGCAGCTGCACCTCACTGACTGCATGAAAATTAAACCGGACATCCGTTCCAGATTCATTTTTTCCTGCCATCGTTTCTTCCCAGGTATCTTTCTGTACTGCCTGTATTTCTTCGATTGTAAGTGTCTGTCCACTCCGCAGGGTTACAACAGAATCTTTCGGGAATTCCGTCAAGTCATAAAGTGTTGTTCCATTTTCCTGCAAATATTCTGAAACTGCTTCCAATGCTCCTGCGTCAAACCCGTTCCATAAGTCCTCCGCTACAAGCTGTCCATTTTCTGCTACGATAATGCCTGCCACATCGGAGCCAAATTCATCCTGTTCCATTAAGAAAAACTTCTCCCCGGCATATTCCTTTTCATCAACCGTATGCCATGTTCCGTTATGTCCTTCTGCTTCATACCCTCTTGTCTCTGCCGTAATCGTCACTTCGTTTTCTCCTATCGCCTGTTCTATCCTCTGCATCCGGATCTCAGCTCTTGCCATGTCGATAAACCCATCTAAAACTGCCGGGTGGCTTTCGATCACATAATCCAGGTTCAGATTTCTGCCCCGGCTGATATTTTCCGGGACTTCGATATGCTCCGCCCAGTCTTTGTTCTGTCTGGAGAATCTTCCATCATGGGAAAGTTCCTGGATGGTATTTGCCATAACAAAATTCATACGTTCTTCCCCAAAGCGTTCCACGACTTCTTTTGCTGCATTCTGCTTTAAGTGCAGCCCGTCAAAATTCTCCCGGATAGCTTCTTCGATTGCTTTCTTGCAGTCCAGGTTTAACTTTCTCGAATCCAGATAAGCATCCACATCCCGTTCTCCCATTGCCTGTTCCAATGTTCCTTTATAAACTGGCGGATATGCCCTGACGGAATTATGTTCCAGTATGTTCATTCTCTGCTGGACAAACTCCGGAAGTTCCTGAAATCCAAAAGAATCTACATAATAGGCTGTAATCTCTGCACCCCTGTTTATCACGATCACATCACTTACCGATAAAGAATGACCACGGAAATCTTCCGGTCGGTCAATGTTAAAGCGTTCAAATATATTTTCTAACGTGATTGTTGGCATCCATGGTGCTGCATAAACCATCCGGTAATCCTTTCCGTCAATGGTATATCCCAGACTCTTTGCGGATTCCATTCCCATAAACTGATAAGTATGCTCATCCCCACTATCCATCTGATAAATGGCAAACCTTCCGCTTTCTCCATGCAGAAGAAGTGTCTCATCAATCTTTTCTGCACTCTGCTGTTCCAGTGCTTCCTGTTTTGTAGCAGATATTTCTCTTTCTTTCTGCACTTCCCATTCTGTTTCTGTGATTCCAAAGATACCGTCATATCCAAGAATTGCATCTTCTGTGTCTACAAGTGTTGATTCTGCCAGCTGTGGATTCTCTTGATTTCCATGTAACACATAAATTTCTGCCCCTCCACGGTACAATTCATATGCACGGTCTTTCGTAAGCGGAAGCATATGGTCTAACTGGATTCCTGCCTCGTGCATTTCTGTAAAACCAACCATGCCATCCGGGAAATTGTCAATCTGTGCCTGTATTTCATTCATAAGGCTTCTCGTATATTCACTTCCCGGTCTGCGGATTGCAGTCATCATACGGTTCACCAGTCCAAGCACTTCGTCTTTATCATCCATCTTATATGCAAAATTCACAATAAGATTTCTCTGGGAATCTGTGAAATCTCCCGTATTGGCAGCTTCTGCTGTTTCAATCAGACGGTGGGCATACTGCATGGCTGTTTCTTCTGCAATTTCCGGCTCTTTCGCTGGGAAGTTCGCCCTTGCTGCCTGGATCACTTCATACACCAGCTTTGAACCGGCTTCATCGTAAGATTCCCTCATATCCCATACCAGGTCATTCAGTCTTTCCACCTGTCCAGGGAAGGTTTCTGCATATTCATTTACAAATGCCTTTTCATTTTCCGAAAAAATATTTCTTGGAAACTCTGCTTTTTGCACCAGCATCTCTGCCTGATCTTTCGGAGAAAGGTCAGAAAAATAAGTAACGCCTGTGTCAGCATCATATTCCACATCATAAAAATCAATCGGATAGTTCTCTCCGTGCCCACTGCTGTCATAGAGTGGTGTGACGGCAGCACCTTTTTCTTCCAGAAAACTTTCCAGTGGTTTCTCATTTTCCTCTATCTCACCACTTTCCAGAAGGCGGACGTATTCCCCCACATTCTGCTCTAACTGTTCCCTGCTCATGTTTTCGATCAGATCATAAGTAAACTCGGAACCCATACTGCCTGAAAGATGCAGAATTAAATCTTCCTTATGAAAAGTATCCCGAACTGGTCTTTCCATTTCCAGCTCGTGCATCTGTGTCTCGATATTCTCAATGACTTCCGCAGACGTTTTCCGGATGGTATCCATAGATGCCCGGAGTGCTTTCATATCCTTGCTTTCACACCAGCTGGCAATATAGGTAAAAGAGTATTCGGAAGTATCCAGACCAAAGTGGTTGCAGACAATATAGGCAATACTTTCTGCTTCCACTTCTTTGGTTATCCGGTCTTTTAAAATCCCTTCCGCATCCATTACCTCCCGGTCATGCAGCAATGCATGGCTTACTTCGTGTACTCCGGTTTTCATGGTCTGGAGATTACTCATATCTTCCTGAATTGCGATATACTTTTCTGTCTGATGATAATACCCCTTTGCTTCCCCTTCTATTTCCATCATGCGGATTGGCACAGGGGAAATGTTCTGCAATGCTTCCATAAACGTGTCATAAAACTGTACACTCCCGGTAAGTTCCGGTACTTCCAACTCTACAATCGGCTCTCCCTCTGTCTGGCTGACATCAAATACCGTTGTCACACGAAACCTTGGAATGACCATCTCCACGATCTCTGTTTCCGGCTGACCGTCATCCCCGATCACCGGCTCTTTTGTTACAGGGTCAATCTTTTCAATCTCCTGTTTCTCACGGATGGGTGCCGGTGCGATGATCTGGATTCCTTTTTCCCCTCTCTTTACATGGCGGTTAAATTTCTTCTGCCACGCCTGATACCCTGCCACCAGAGTAGCCTCCGGTTTCTGCATGGTGATCAGAAGGGTGTTATTAAAACTGTAATTATGGAACTTGGACATGGTATTCAAATATTCCGTATATCGTTCCGAAGTAAAAATCTCCTTTACGCCCTGTTCCAGCCGTTCCGATATTTCCTTTAACTGTTTCTCTATATTATTTGCCATAAAACAAATCCTCCTTTTGGATTTCTCCCGCCAGAAAATATCCTGACGGGAAACTTTTTATAACTCCTGTTCGTGTTTCTTCTTTGCTGATTTCTGCACAGTCGGCTGCTGTGGTGCGTTTTGCTGTGCTTTTTCCTGCTTTAAGCGTTCCAGAATAGATGGCTTATGGATTCTGTCTGCTGTTTCCGGAAGTTCTTTTTCTTCTACAGCATCCCTGCTATCTGTGCTACTTCCTTCTCTGCCAATATCCTCATCTGCCATAATCGTCTCATTGCCCTTTTCATCCATGTTCAGCAACGCATTTAACTCAGATAACCGTTCCATCTTTTCATTCAGCTCTGCTTCTTTCGGGAATGGTTTCTTTACCTCTTCCTGTGCTGTCGCAAGCTGCTGTTGTACGGTTTCCAATTTCTGCTCGCTTTCCGTCAGCTTCCTGTCAATGGAAGAAAGGGTGTTATGGATACGCTGCATATTTCCTACCGGGTCTTTTCCGATTTCCAGCTTATAAGAACATTTCCCTTTGACCGTCAGTTCAAATGCATTGGAGAACATATTGTAGGAAGCAGATAACGTAAACCCATGATATTCCCCGACCTTTCCACCGGTGCTAACGGTTTTTAGTCCTGCACAGGCAGCGATCAATGCCTCGCCTGCTTCTTTCTTATCTTCATAAAGGACATTTCCTACTGTCATGGCAAACGTGTCATTATCCTGTAAATCCACGCTTTTTACTACCTGGGAATCTATCTGCATCCCGGCAATCCGCTCTTTCAATGCACTGATCTGTACCGGGAACTTCTTTGCAATATCGGATTCCAGACGGTAAATCTGACTGGTATGGTTTGCCTTTAAGAGTTTCAGCTTACTCACCTGCACATCCAGATCCATTTTTTCCTTAATGTACGGATTGCCTGTAGCAAGTGCCTTGATCTCTGCATAGGACAGTGCCGTATCATCCACATCTTCACAAGCCCTGACCGGGGATTTACTGGTCATGATCTGACTGATGAACTTCTGTTTATTCTCCAAAATCTGCCACATATACGCATCAAAAGTGTTCTCCGTCACATATCGGAATATCTTTACTTTGTCATTCTGGTTTCCCTGTCTTAAAATACGTCCTTCCTGCTGTTCCAGATCAGACGGCTTCCACGGACAGTCAAGGTGATGGAGGGCAATGAGCCTGTCTTGCACGTTGGTACCAGCACCGAGTTTCGGTGTAGAACCCATGAGGATTCTCACCTGTCCGGCCCGCACCTTTGTAAACAGTTCCGCTTTCTTTGCCTCCGTGTTATATTCATGGATAAAAGCAATCTCTTCTTTCGGGATTCCTCTGGCAACCAGTTTGTTCCGGACATCATCATATACGTTGAAAGTCCCATCCCCTTTTGGAGTAGACAAGTCACAGAAGATCAGCTGGGTTGTCCGGTCTGTCTTTCCCTCATCCCATACCTGGAAAGCATTTTCCACACAGGTATTGACCTTGCTTTTTTCGGCATCCGGGAGAAGTTCATTCAAAAGCCTTTGGTCTAACGCACACTTCCTTCCATCGTTGGTGATCTTGAGCATATTATCTTCTGTCGGATTCACAAGACCGCCTCTTACACTTTCGGCACGTTCTGAAAAAGCACTGACCATTTCCTGCTGTTCTTCACTTGGCTTCAAGACTTCATTGATAAACTCTGCTTCCGGCACTGGAAGATTCAGCATATCAGAAGTCTGAATATCTGCAGCTTCCTTAAATATGGAGATCAGTTCCGGAAGATTAAAAAAGCGGGCAAACCGTGTTTTTGCACGATAGCCCGTTCCTTCCGGTGATAATTCGATTGCGGTCACTGTCTCTCCAAAGGTTGCCGCCCAGGAGTCAAAATGTCCCATGCCCATACGCATGAGTGTGTTATACTGGAGATAACGCATGATAGTGTAAAGCTCCGTCATACTATTCGATACTGGAGTACCTGTAGCAAAGGTGATTCCTCTGCCGCCGGTCAGTTCATCCATGTACCGGCATTTCATAAACATATCCGAACTTTTCTGTGCATCCGTCTGTGAAATACCCGCCACGTTCCGCATTTTTGTGTATAAAAAAAGGTTCTTAAAACTATGGCTTTCGTCCACAAACAGCCTGTCTACTCCCAGCTGTTCAAATGTCACAACATCATCCTTTCTGGTCTGGTCATTGAGTTTTTTCATCTTTGCCTGTAAGCTCTTTTTTGTTTTTTCCAGCTGTTTGACGGTATAATTCTGCCCTGCCTGATGTGCTGCTTCTTCAATGGAAAACGTAATATCTGCAATCTGATCTTCCAGCATGGCAATCTGACGTTCCCTTGAAAGAGGGATTTTCTCAAACTGTGTATGTCCGATGATCACCGCATCGTAATCTCCTGTCGCAATACGGGAACAGAACCGTTTTCGGTTTGCTGGTTCAAAGTCTTTCTTCGTTGCCACCAAAATATTTGCTCCCGGATAGAGGCGTAAGAAATCACTGCCCCACTGCTCGGTCAGATGGTTTGGCACAACATAAAGATTCTTCTGTGAGAGTCCCAGCCGTTTTGATTCCATACCGGCTGCGATCATCTGGAAGGTCTTTCCGGCTCCTACGCAATGAGCCAGTAACGTATTATTTCCATACAGCACATGAGCCACTGCGTTTTTCTGGTGCGGCATCAGGGTGATCTCCGGATTCATGCCAACAAACTGAATATGGCTTCCATCATATTCCCGTGGACGGATGCTGTTAAATCGTTCATTATAGATCTTACAGAGATCTTCCCGTCGGTGCAGGTCTTTAAATATCCACTCCTTAAATTCCTCTTTGATCAGTTCCTGCTTCTGCTGTGCCAGCATCGTTTCCTTCCGGTTTAATTCCCGGTGTTCTCCATCGGCATCCTGTACCGTGTCATAAATCTTGGTATCCCGGAGGTTTAAGGCATCTTCCAAAAGGCGGTAGGCATTGGCTCTCTGTGTTCCATAAGTGGAAGTGACAAGAGCATTTCCGTAGCTGTCCACATTCTTTCCCATAACATTCCACTGTCCGGTCACTTCGGCATACTGAACTTTGACCTTGCTCCCTACATAATATCTTGGTGTATGGAATGTCTCTGCCATGAACTGTGTGATATAGTTCTCTGAAATCCAGGTTGCCCCAAGTCTTGCCTCAATCTCTGATGCATCCAGATCTTTTGGCTGTACCTGCTCCAAATACTGCACGTTCACCTGATATTCCGGGTGATCTTCTGCAAACTGTTTGGCGATCTGCAGTTTCTCCCTCACATTTCCAGAAAGATATTCGTCCGATGGCTCCCATTTTTCACTGATCGGGTTCTTAAAGATTATCCCTGCCAGTTCTTCGGTAAGCTCCTCTTCTGTTTTCCCGGAAAGCTGTGCCATATAGGAAAGGTCAACGCCTGCCCTCTCACCGATAGAAACCGCAAGTGCTTCACTGGCAGTATCTACAGAAGTTACCGTTTCTGCCCTGCGGATTGTCCTTTTGGTAAAAATATCCGCTTTCCGTTTCAGTTCTCCCTTATCATCCAGAAATTCCAGAGAAGTCAAAAGACAATAGCTGCTGTCCTGGCTAAATGCCCGCTTATTGGCATTACTGCTAAGCAGACCATATTTTGCTGTAAAGGTATCGTATTCTTCATTGAGTTTTCCCTGCAGCTTTGTGATCTGTTCATCGCTTCCCTCTTCCATCTGGCACTGGATCAGTTCATTCGTAACATCACGGATCTTCACCATCCCTTTGACACGTTCCGCTGTCATTGCCGGAAG